>Ga0210396_10000672_pt1 | contig 41020 bp, 73 predicted proteins | sample IncBWH17OmetaG_FD_155466 | JGI IMG/M metagenome (GOLD analysis project Ga0210396, IMG submission 155466) | Forest soil microbial communities from Barre Woods Harvard Forest LTER site, Petersham, Massachusetts, United States - Inc-BW-H-17-O ... | reverse complement strand
TCTCGCCAAGATTGCGTAAGCGTAATGAGTTCAACCGGCCTCAGATTTCGTAAACCGGTGGGCGAGATCAGCGATCGCGCCAAACGGTATCGGGCTAATTCGATGATGGGGCCGCCTCCGCGGCGCTGTCATTGGTGCAAGACAACTCGTGCACGTCAATACGTTTGGGATCACAAAGACGGCGACGAATCAAACTTTGATCGCCGCAACTTGGTCTCGGCTTGTAAGTCATGCAACACAAAGAGGGGTAAGGCTATGGCGGCGGCTGGCATTGGCGTTCGCACTCGACAGTACAATCCGCGGAATCCTCGAGTGGAGCTCTATCAGCTCAAGACGTCATCCGGCCGGCGGATCCGGAAAGCGACAAAGGTAGTTTTCGAGGATGGGCGGACCGTTCATTTTACGGAACGGATGCCTAAACTGAAGGCAATCAAACAAGCTCGAGCAGTGATATCAAAAAATCCCGGGGCAACGAATCTCGCGCAATACGTTCAAGCGGGCGTCGAACACGTCCGCGGCGCTCATGATGCAGCGGGGCGAGTCATCCACGAAACTCCTAAAGCAAAACGTGAGGAGTTTGCAAAAGAGATCTGGTGGCGGCGCGGATATCGAAACCCGGGCGATGATCCGCTGATGAAACGCGCGCTGGCTCAGCTCTACCCACACAAAACTTTCAAGGCGCTCACATCTGGTGAGCTCTCCAGAGTGGGAGAACTAGCAGCGACTTTGAAAAGTGGCGCTCCTGCATACCTCAAAGAAGCGGCAACACAACTCTACGGGGCGGGATCATTCGACAAGCTGAACGCTCACCAATTTGCAGAAGTCAAAAAACTTGCGGAGCAAATGAAACACGGTAAACGTAATCCGCGTAATTCGATCGCGAGTGTGATCCTCGAGCAGCTAGGCGGATCCAGATTCAGGGTGATGACGGGCGCGAAAAACTTTGTCAGCTCTGGCAACTCGCTTCGTTTCAAATTGCCGTCTAACTTTGCCAGGCACGGGGTCAACCTCGTAAAAATCACCTTGGACGCCTCCGACACATACACTCTCGAGTTCTTCAAGATGCGTGGCACAAAGGTTGAACCGATCGCCTCACAGTCGGACGTTTATGCCGAAGATCTTCGCGATGTGTTCAAACGAGAAACGGGCCTCAATACATCGTTGGGGTCAATGGGAAACCCGTCGCGGCCGTTCATCGGGCCTGACGGCAAGGTGATGCACTCGGGAAAACGCGGCTCTATTCCGTATCGCGGTTTCAAGATCAAACGGTCTGGGCCGAAGTTTTGGAAGGTGGTCTATCCGGACGGACGCACCGCGGGGATGCGTGTTGTCTCTGAGGAAGCGGCCTATGCTCTGATCGATTCTATCGCGGAAGAGCGTGTCATGACGCCGGCCGAACATGCGTTAGTTCATCCACGGCGCAACTCAATGGAGTGGGGCAACGTCGGTGCAAAGCAAAAATCTTTGCGGCGGATCATAGCAAAGGCAACACGCGCGGCACAGCAAGCGGCGAAGCGTATGGATCTCAAATCGTGGGATCGCCACATGAGGACCATACAGAAGCTCGAGAAAGAAGCTCAGTCGAAAAATCCGCCGGCGGATATCATGCCGGAATTTCGCTCCGGCCGGCTGCGCAGCTCGAGCGGCCGGCGTGTACGTAAAACCGTACAGGCTAAAGCGATTCTGCTTTCTGAGTTGCGCCGAGCCGGTCGCATCGGTCCGCGGCGGAATCCGGATCTCGAGGACAACGACGACAAGGCGGCCGCGGATGCGGCTTATGAAGAATTCCACGGCGCACCATCAGAACGGACCAAAGTCCGCGAAGTGGCTTTAATCGATCCTTACAATGAGCATCCGAACCTCTGGCAGCTCGGCAAGCTGATATCTCTCACTGTTGGCGAGTTCATCGAAAGGTGGAAAGGCAGGGTTGGGGACAAACCCGAAAGTGAGCATCCGGATGCCTGGTCTGAGCATATTGAATTCGATATAAACTCGGCGCCGGACGTGGCCGGCGAACCTGGCGGCACTCAATTGTTCATCATCGGGGGAAATCAAAACATCGATCGGTATTTGGGTAAGTTGCGATCGGATCCGGGGAAGGATCCGGCGGATCTCGGGTTTGTCTATCGAATCGAGTACTTGACTCGAAAGGATTTCCACAAGTTTGCGCCGGTTGACTATTGGCACCATTTCGGGGAAGAAACCGGCACTCAACCGCGGCTCATCTACGACAAAACGAATCACCGATTACAACTGGCCGGCGGTGAGTATGTCGTCAAACGTGAGGGCATCGTCAATTAGAATCGCGTCATTCCAAGTTACCCAAAGGATTCCCAACATGACTAAACGAATGCCGCGAGTTAGAAAGCAAGTAAATCCCGAATTGCTGGCCATGATGCAGGAACGTTTGCAAGCTCATCGCCGGGGCCAGTTTATTGTTCTCGGTTCCATTTCCTTGATCGAAACTTTCGCCGGCGCTTTGCGTTTTCCGGTGTCGAACAACGTTCCAACCGGGCCCACCGTCGGATACATGACGGATCTCGAGAAGAAAGCGGATCTCCAAAAGTTGATCGTGCTCACACCATGGGAAGGGGTGCCGGCACTTACGGAAAAAACGGAGGAGTTCTGTCCGGCATGTCTGCATGGCTGCCACGTCTGCAATGAGTCCGGCCGAAAGATTTGTGAGGGCGTCGGTTGCGGTGGGAGTGGATACACTCTCGGACCGGCGGAAGTCTGTCCCGAATGCGTCGCGAAGATCGGAAAATTTGATCCGCAGTGTAACAAGTGCCAGGGGCATGGCGCGATTTACCCGAAGGTTGAATGCGTGATGTGTAAGGGCTCGGGGCAAATCGTGTGCTCGTTCTGCAAAGGGCAAACGCGCTACTCAACCGGCCTCAAGGGTGGGAGTACAGATTTCCTGGTCGGTCGGTGTACGGAGTGTCACGGGTTTCAGCGCAAATCGATCACGAAAGAACAAAAGATCGATCCGCACGTCAATGCGCTCTTGCCGGATCCGCGGAATGGTCCGGTCGCCGCGGTCGGTCCGATCTTCAGTTTCGTTGTCGATCTCAGCGAAGAGCAACGAGAGCAAGCGGGCACGCCGGTCCGGATGTTTGACGTTCGCCAGGATGCGGCCGGCGATCAGTTGTTCATGTTGATCGATAGCACAAGTACGCCGGCCTGGCCTTACCTGGTCGGCGGCCTCATCACAGAGCACAATGCGGATGCGAACGTGATGATGATCTCGAGTCGGTAAGGTTGGAGGGGGCCCCCTTATGTTGAATGAAACACTTTATTTGGTCGCATGGCTGTTGTTTGTCGCGGCTCAGGCGCAAAACTCGATCAAGTCGAAAACCAACGGGCTTGACGGGTGGGCGGGGTTCAAGCTGTGGATTAAAGCGCAGTGGGTAAACCTGGCAACTCGAGCGTTTTTCTCTGGCCTGGCGTATGGATTCATGATCAATACATTCGCCGCGAAGATTCAGGCGGCCGGCTTTACGGTCGGTTCGCATGCAATCGCCGGCGCTTCCGGCTACGCGGTCAACGGAGCGTTGTATCAGTTCTTCGGATACTTCCCCGGGCTCCGTGTCGAAATGGCGGACCTGGCGCCGCCGGCACCGCCGATCAACACGGGAAATATTGCGATCGCTGGTTTTGCGGGCGTCGCAGGTGGGCCGGCGATGAATACAAACATGCCGCAAACGGGCGGCGAACCACCTAAGGGACCTTAGGCGCCGGCGCCAGGCAGGTACGATTTCGGGCGTAACACAAATTAATTTTCGCGAAGGGGAGTCAAAGGCATGTCGAAACTTGGAAGTTTTTTCAGTCGCACGATTGAAGTAATCGAGGGTACCGGGCATTCGGCTCATACGTTTCTGGTCAAAGTTTTCGGTGCGGATGCTGTGCAAGCGGCCGAAAACGACATCTCCGCGCTCATGCATGAGGATGTGTTGAAGATCTTTCAGGATGCAATCACCGCGGCCGAAACCTTGCAGGTGGACGGGACGGCGGCCGCTGGAGATCAGAAGCGCTCGGCTGCATTTGATCAAATCGTGAAAGACCTGGCGGCGGATGGAAAGCAGTTCGCAACGCACACGATCAACCTGGGTATCGAGTTAGTCGTAGGCCTGTTGCGCGCAAAGCAATCGACCGCGGTGGCTGCGGTGACGGCGCCGGCTGCGGAACCGAGTCCTGCACCGGTCGCACAATAGATTTTTCTTGGTTGTGCCTCCCACAACCGCCCACTCGCCGGCGTCGGCTTCCTCGGCGCCGGCCTTTTTGTCTAGGGGCCTGTCATGAAAACGGTTCTGCAGGGGGCGGCCTCCGTGGCTCTCCTGGCGCTGGCAATTTGCGCGATCGTGATTACTCGGGACGTGCATAACGTCGCGATGCAAACTGCTCACACTCTCGAGGGCGTCAATCCTATCCTGACGGATCTGCGCGCGCGCTCACAACAACTCGCCGGTGCGATCGATCACGTCACCGCGGCAACGTCACAACTCGAGCTCGCCTCTCAGGAAGAAAGAACTTATTGGAACAAGACGAGTCAGGAAAGCGCGAAAGGGATGCGGGATCTTCGCCAGCTCACGGCGCGCCTAGATCGAAGTGTGAACGATCATCTGATTCCGGATCTCGATCGCGGTGTGTTGTCGACTACTGTTGACATGCAAAATGTTCTCGCTTCGTTTCAACACACATCCGAAACACTCACAGCCAGGTTGAATGATCCGGCGATTTCACAAATCGCGGAACACGTCGACGCGGCCGCGGCCGGCCTCGAGCTCTCGAGCAAGAATGTGGCGGATGGTACGGCGCATCTGGATCACGCAACCGCGGATATTGAAACGGCCGTGCACCGTTTGACGCGGCCGCCTAGCCTGGCGAAACGAATCGGCATGGCATTGCTGGACGTCGGTGCCAAACTCGGATCGATCGCCGCGGGGTTTGTTCGATGACGGAGATTCCGCGGGGAGATCACAAATTTGATTTTGTCGAAGGTTATCCGGCCTGGTTCTCTGTGCGAGACAAGGATGGGAAAACTCTCAAGCCAATCATCCGCTGTAACTGCGGTTATTTTTGTGGACTCGGATTACATCATGTCCACGCGGATGGAACTGTAACGGCTTCGTTCTTTCATACTCCTGAATGTGATCCAGGCCGCGGATGCGGTTGGCATGTTTATTTGAAACTGCTCGATTACGATCAGGGAGATTTTCCACCGAATAGCTAGCGTCTGTTGTGACGGCGTGTGCTGTAACAGGTCTTGCGGGATTTTCTTGCGATCATCTCACGCCGGCGCCGGCGGTTTCGTCGTTTCAGAATGTGACGGAGTGGCCGCTTAAAAACGGGCGGCAACAAATCTGCGAGCTCAACCATTCGCGCATTATAACGTTATAGTGCAGCAACCGGACCCGCAAGGTAACTAGCGCTGCAAGCTAACTTGCTAAGCCTCTGACTCCATTACTTCTGTAATGGTTGACACTCGTGGGGCCTCGTGAGAGTATCGCTTTGATAAGTTTTGCCGTGCTTCACAGTCTCCCACTGCGGTAGTTGCCGCGTGGGGATTTTGTTTTTAGAGCTGCATTTTCCCGCCTAGCAATCCTCCGGAGTGATAACCCAAAGAAAACTTTTGTCGGGAGTCGCATCGTGCCTACAGTTCGCACGCTCCGCGTTTCGAATCCGCACAAAAAATCACGCCGGTCACGGCGCCAAAACTCAGGAGTGCTTTACCTTATGGCGAATCCGAAGAAGAGTCGTCGTCATCGCTCGTCACGTCGTGCCTCCGCGCGGCGTGCGCATCGTTCCAATCCTTTCAAAGCTCGTCGCGTACGGCACAGCTTCCGCCGGCGTGGGAATGGTCGGAATCCGTCAATCGCCGGCTACTCCGCTACCGAATTGATCAAGCTGGCGCTCGGCGCGGCCGGTGGCACTCTCGCGACGAAGTACGCAACACAACTGATCTTGCAGGACAAGAACACGGGCGCAACCGGCTATGCGGTCATGGCGGCCGTCGCCGTGGCTCTCGGCTGGGTCACTGCCAAGTTCCTGGGCCGCGAAGTCGCAACCGGCGTTGTCGCCGGCGGCGCATCCGCGGTTGTGCTGCGCATCTTCCAAGAACAGGTCTCGGGCTCACAACCGTCCATGAGTGGCCTCGGGGATCCGGATTTTGCCGGCCTGGGTGAGTATCAGACGGGCATCTACCCGGTGCCGGGCTGGTCCTACGCTCAACCGGCGTTGCCGGCTCCTGTGCCTGGCGGCGCGGGTGCAATGGCGGCCGCGGCTGCTGGCGCTCCTGCTCGCGCGGTTCGCAGCTCACCACGTTCCTAGTCGGGGCGCGGGTGCTTTGTGCTTTTTGAATGAGTCGCCGGCGGCGCGTCCGCCGGCGATCGGTTCCGAAATTTTCGAGTAGTACTCGAGGAGAAGAAATCAATGACTCACGAAATGCAGACTTCGGTTTCCTTGGTCGGGCGCAATGTTCTCGACAGGATCAACCGGCGTGCGGTGGAACGCAACGCGCGCACTCTCGACCGGATTTCAAAGCGCGGCCTCGGTCCGATCCGCCAGCGTCATCAAAACCCGGGCGTACCTGGTCAGATCGATGTGATCGATTGGACCTACTACGATTCCGCCAGCTTCGCGCAAGCGGCCGCGATGGCGACAACGGTTTACTTCCAGACTCCGATTTCTGGAACGAAACTGTTGAACGCAACCAACCTGCAGGGCACGGGCGGCCAGCTCCCATTTCCTCAGACACTCACCGTCACGGCGCTCAAGGTTTTCATTTCGAACAACACGGTGCCGGCGGATCTGAACAACCTCATGCTGAACGTGAGCTATACCCTCACGGTTGGCCTGAAACCGTTCTTTCAGTGTCCGCTTGCGGTGCTCACGGCTGGCATGGGCGCGATCGTCACGGCCGCGGCTCAGGTCGGCACGGCGCCGGCCGGCTCGGCTCCGCTGTTCTCGACGTCGAACGGGATTCCTGATCCTCGAGCGGTCTACGGCCTGAACAAGCCCGTGATCATCGGATACGGCGAAAACTTCAACGTCACGTTGACGCCTAACGTGGCCTTCAACTTCGCGGCCAACTCGACGAATCCCGCGGGTGTCGGCGCCACGATCGTGGTTCATCTCGACGGCATTCTGACGCGCCAGGTCCAGTAACGCGCGGCGGTTTGTTGTTGGTGTGTGGTTTCTTTTCCTGGCGAATGGCCATCGTCCCGGTGACGGTGGCCAATCGCTTCACCATGAAAGGGTGCCGATTATATGGCTGCTGGAAAAACCTGCTCGGCTTGCAACGGCTCCGGAATGGTTTACGGCAAGGACGGGCAAACGCCGGCGTTGTGTCCCTTGTGCGATGGCTCGGGTGCCGAATTCAATCCCGGGCGCGAATTTACGTATGAGTTGGGGCCGCTCGCGGTCAATGGCCAGGCGACACTACAAGCGCAGTCGGTTCAAGTTCTGAATCGGCCGTTTCGCTGGATGATGGCGGTTGCCGTCTCTACGTTCCCGTTTACGGCGCAAATCTCTGACTCGAGAGATCAGCGGCCGTTTTCAAACCAACCGGTGCACAGCTCGAACCTTTGGGGCACGGCGCAAAATCCGATGCCTCTGCTGACTCCATTCCGGTTCAACAAGAATTCGAACATTCTTGGAACCGTCACAGATCTGGGCGGCGGATTCGGTTTCGCGGGAGTCACCAACGGAAGTCCTACCGTCACATGGGTGAGCGGGAGTCTGTTTGTCCCTGGCTCGTCCTGGGTAAGTGCGGCAATCACGATCGGCGGTGTCACCTACACCGTTTTGTCGGTCGGGAATCAAAACACGCTGACTCTCTCGATCAACTATCAGGGTGCCAACAACGCGAACATTGCGTATAACGTCGCCAACACAATTCGGCTTGGATTCAAGGGAGTCGAACTAGACGGCGAGTAAGTGAACGCAGGGGCGCGTCCGTGTCGTCTTTCATGTTGGATGTTGGGGAAGGCGGCATGCATGTCGCTCTCGTCGCCACTCACAATCTGGAATTTGCAGAGCGGCTGATGAAGCTTTTACGGGCGAATGGTTTTTCAGTTCGATTGCTACATCAACCTGCATCAGTGAAATTGAAAGAAGAGAAGGAGGGCGGCGGCGGTGCCAAGTAACTACCTGATTCGCTCTCTTTCCGGTGGCAGGAGTCCGTTGCGTATGCTTTCCCCGTATCTGCTCGGGCAACGCGGCATGAACAATAATTTGTTCCTACCGCGCGATCGGGATTTGCCGGTTGAGGGCCTGGCGCTAAAAGCTCAAGTGTTCGATTTCGGGTTCAATCCTGGGACGAACGTAATCGCGCCGTATCAAGAGTCAGATGTAAGCCTCGTCCTGCAGAGAAACTTTATCCCGTGGGCGATCGTCGCCACGGCCGTGGTAGTGCCGGCGACAACAACGGCTCTGACACAAACGATCAAATCACCGGCGTATCTCTTCAACATCCTGCATCAGCACGATGACAAGATTTTTCAAATGTTCAACAAGGGGATCGCGGATCTCGAGGGCGCCGGCTCGGCACAAAATCCGTATCTGCTGAAAGAACCGTCGTTAGTGCTGAACGGCGATTCGCTGCAGGTGGACATTCAGAATACCGGCAACTATTTCCTGCAAGCGCAAATTGTGTTGTGGGGCGGCGAATTCGCATAGGGCCTTGTGGATCTGTCGACGGTTCAAACTCGGCTTTTGCTGGTCACGAAATGGGCGCGGAAGTACGGGCTGGATCCGGCTATCGTCGCGGCGGTCTGTGAGCAGGAAAGCGACTGGTGTACCTGGGCGGTGCGGTTCGAACCGGCGTTTTTACGTAATTACGTAAGGCCGGTGATTCCTGACAAGCCCACAACGCAAGAGATCACGCGCGCGACGTCATTCGGGCTGATGCAGGTGATGGGCCTGGTCGCGATAGAACATGGGTTCGGCGGCCGCTTCCTGACGGAGCTCTGTGATCCGGATGTGGGAGTGGATTACGGGTGTCGCAAGCTGCAAAGGTGTTTTGAGACCCACACGGATCCGGAAACTTCCTTGCTCTCCTACAACGGCGGGGGAAATCCGGACTACGGGAATCAGGTGATCGCGCGGGTGGGGCATTATGCAACGTCGTAAACGGCGCAATCCGCATCACGGGCCTGATATGGGCTCAACCTTGGCGGCGGGCGCGATCGGGGCTCTGATCATGATGGTGATCTCGAAACCTCTGATCTGCGGCGAGCAGTGCGACACGGGGCCTCTCGGACCGTACCTGGCACCGGCAACGGGATTCCTGATCGGCGCCGGCGTGCAAATCGGCGTGAGAGTGGTTGGGGTGAGTTAATGAGATCTCGTTTGGGTGACAACTCGAGTTTGTCGCGCGGTCCGAAAAAACCTTTGTTACCAAGTTTGCCGGACATGCCGTGGACCTGGGATCAAAAGATGACGATCGATGCGCGCGCCAGGTTGATCAACACTACGCCGGCCTACATCAATCCGGATCTCTCGTTCTACAATCCGCCGGCGGATAACACTCCGTTTCGGGTTACGCCGCTCACGGGCAACCTGGCGAATCCCGCGGTGCCGTATCCCACTCTTGGCCTCGGACAAGTGCCGGTGATCACGTTCGTTGTTGGCATCGGTCTCATGTCGGTGATCCGCGCTTTGTCGATCGTGCACATTGGCGGCAATCCTCCCGATTTCACCGGCCAGGTGATTTGGCGCGTGACAAGAAACGGCGCCGGCATCCGCGGCCTCAATCAACTCACGGCACAGGTGGGAACCTTCGCGACGCCTTTATCTGTTGTCCTGGTAGGCGTCGCTAATGACATATTTCAGGTGACGGTGGAAGTTCCTGCACTATTGCCGGACGGATCTCCCAACCTTCAACCTCCGGGCGGATCCGGCACGGCCGCAAGCTTCGACGGTTGGACCTATCCAATAAAACAATCTCTATCCTCGGGGAGTTAAGTTCATGGGATCTCGCGAAACTGCATCAACCTTTGCAAAGGTGATCGCCGTTGTGATGCTGCTGTTTCTTTTGATTGCAGCGATTGTGGGTGTGTCTAACTGGCGAGTCCAGGCACAAGGCGCGCCGGCAACAACGCAAATCGCGACCTACAGCATCAGGCTATTCACGAATCAAGCCGTTCCGGCGGCAAGTAACATTTTGCGCGATATCGGCCAGGGCACAAACATCCTCACGGTTTGTAACTCCAACTTCATCGGTTCGGTCGATCTGGAATGGGAACCTCAGGGCACTACGACGTTTTTGCCCTTACAGACGGCGCAATACAACTCCGACAGCGGGTGTCCTCACACGATCGTGGTTGGCGGGTACTATCCGAATTTGCGTGCTCGAGTGGTGACGACGGCCGGCGGTAACACAACGATCAACTACACCGCTTCCGCGGCGCCAGTGCATCCCGTTCCGGCTGGTATCAGTTCTAACGGTCCTACTCCTCCACCGGTTTGTGATCAACAGGTAAGCTCAGCTTTCCCAACTGGCGGGACTAACACGGTCGGGGTGCTGGCGGCGGCTCCGAATCAAATCACTGTGTTTTGTGGTTTTACGATCTCCTACACTGCAGCTCCTACCGGTGGCAATGTCAATTTCAATTGGGTGACGCCTCCCACCTTGTGCTCGACCGGTTCGGGGGTTCAATCCTGGTCGATGAGCATTCCCTCGACGTTGACGGCGCCCGTCGTTGTTCCGCTCCCTCAACGGTCTCCGATTCCGAATCAGTTGACGCAACCGTGTTTTACCAACAACTCAGGCGCAACGGCGCTGGTCACGGTTTCATACGCCACAATTTCGAGTACCTGAGGCGGATTATGAAACATAAGTGTGCTCTGATCTTATGTTTATTCGCCGCTTTCGCCTCGGCGCAGAATCCGCCGGTGTCTCCCCAAGTCTCCACGTCGCGGCTCGAGTTCCCTGTTTACGGCTTAAACGCGGTGCCGGTGTCCGGCGCGAATATTCAGGTGATCGGGCAGCCTGGTAACGGTGTCTGGTTCATTTGGGGAGTCAGCAACTATCAAATCGGTTCCGTAATGGTTTTACTCGGTGTGGTCACAAATGCACCGACTGTTCTATCTGCACAAAACTACCTGGCCATCTATGCGAACTATCCAACGGGCGGCGTCACGGTCGATTTTCTGGCGACGCAAACGGCGCTGCAACCATCGGGCGCGTGTGGGTGTGCGATCGCAACCGGCGTAACAACCGGCGTTGTCAATTTTCAATCAAACTCGCTCAATCCATACACCGTTAGCCTTCTCGATCCTACGCAATTCATGTTGTACCTAACGAATGAAGTAGTCGGGTCTGGCTCGAGTCATTTGCTATTGAGGATGAGAAACGGAACTCTGGTCGCGGATCTTTCCGTTGCCGGTACGGGGACAGTCGGCGGATCAGGCACAGCAAATTTCATTCCCGTTTGGACGGGCACGAACACTCTCGGCAACTCTACGATCACCGCCACGGCGGCACAAATCCAGTTCGGCCAAGGTGGCAGTCCGCTCACCAGCACCATTGGCATGCTGGCGCAAGTATTTCCAAACCCCGCTAATTGCGGTGGCTCTGCGACGGTGCCCATCACCGTCAATCCGCCTTATGGCTGCATCGGATCGCGTATTCTGCAGCAGGTGCGAGCGGGAACGAGTTCAGGTGCTACTGCCGGCCTTTCTGTCGAAGCGCGTCCGACAAACTTCGTCGCCGGCACGTTGGGCGTTGGGATCTCAGCTCTAGTTGCATCCGATCTTTCTGAAACGGAAGAACGCGCATTTTACGCGCAAGCCTGGGAAAATTCGTCAACTCCCACAGTCGGCACCAGGCGCGCAATCTTCGGTCTAGCCGTAAACGCTACCGGCAACACTACCGCTCTGAACGAAGGCATCATCGCGATGAGTGGTTCCACGAGTGGAACCAACACAAACGATATGACCTTTCATGTTTACGCGCCTAGTACCGGCGGAACGCTTACCAGACATGCTGGAATCGAGATTGATGCGCAAACGGTTGGCGTGCAATTGCGGTTTGGGACTCAAGCGTTCTCGGCGCTACCTGCGTGCAGCGCAACCTACGATGGAAGCACGGGCTCAATCACTGATGCCACATCAGCAACCAACGGAACGGTTGTGACGGGCGGCGGGGCGCATCATGATCAGATCTATTGCAACGGAACGTCATGGGTCGTAGTGGCGGGAACCTGAGGAGTGATGATGAGACTTCAAAAATCCATCGGAATGTTTTTATTGCTGGCTTCTTCTTCCTTGTTTCCGCAACAAACGCCGCCTCCGGTGACTACGCCGCAAGTGATCATGCCGTTGATCAACTCGCCGGCTCCGGCTCCGGCTCCAAGCTTCTCGATCTCTGGGAATCCGGGGAATCAAACAATTTTCTATTGGGTTGTGGCGAATTACACCGTGGGGGCGAGCTCGCCGGCGGGGCCCTTCATCGTAACTCGCGCGCCAGGTATTTTGTCCGGATCAAATTTCATCAACATCTTTCCCACGTATCCGATCGGCGCGATCTCGGTTGATGTTCTAAAAACTCTCTCGAGTATTCCTCCTACCGGCGCGTGCGCGTGCGCAGTGGCGACGGCGCAAACGGGCTCATCGATCGCGGACACTTCCAATTCAACCGGCGCTTACACCGTGAATCCGGTGAACATCGGGAACCTAGTTCTGACTCTCCAAAATGAACCGCAATCGGCCGGCGTTAGTCACCTGATCTTGCGTCAAAATGGCATACAAGTTGCGGATCTCTCGACGCCTGGCGGCGGTGGAACCATCGGCGGATCGATCGCAGCATCGCAGATAGCTTTCGGCTCTGGCGTCAATGCAATTCAAGGCAATGCGAATCTAACCTTTGCCCCGACAGTCACAGGGTTAGTGGCGACTACTTCAAGCACCGGGACGAGCACAAATCAGGGGGCTGCATTTACAGGCATCTTCACTGGGTCCGGAACGGTGACTCAACAGGTAGGCCTATTTGGTGTGGGCCAAAATAATAGCACCGGAACTGTTTCAGTACTTATCGGCGTCGATGGGGGGATTACTAACACAGCTGGCACTGCGACTGAGGCGGATGATTTTCTAGCCGCATCGAACGTTCAATCTGGCCCGATAGGTCTTTTTGTTGGCCTGCGCGTCCAAGATCACACGACAACCGGAGCGACGCAGTCTTTTGGAACGTTGTTTACAAATGGCCTCAATGCCATCGGATTCAATGGAGCTGCGAGTGGACAGGTCTTAAGTGTCACGAACAACAACACGACTCTTGGCAGGGCGCCGACGGGTGGCAGTTTCAATCTGTTGTTGGGTACCGGCACAACGCAGGGCGTAACGACTACGACTGGCACGAACAACGTGTGCGTGAATGCCTCCAACCTGGAATGTTTTTTCTCGCTCACATCAGGGACCTTCAACATCACCATCGGGCAATCCAGTCTTTTTTCCCTGACCTCGGGGAACTTCAACATTGCAATCGGAAATGCGCTGGGCTCTATCACCACTGGGAGCGACAACGTAGCAATCGGCGCGAATGCTCAAGGCGCAGGAACAAGCGTAAGTAATGTGACGGCAGTCGGATGGCATGCTCTGGCAGGCAATACAACCACCGAAGCGAGCGCATTCGGGAACCAGTCACAAACAGCAAACACCACTGGGCTGAATTCTTCATTCGGCTCCCTTTCTTTGTTGAGCAACACAACTGGAACCAACAACGATGTTTTTGGAGAAGATACCCTGCGAGACAACGTGGCGGGTAATCGTAACGTGGCGATGGGGGCCCGCACACTGCAAAGCAACAACGGTGGAAACGATAACACCGGCATCGGCTTCGTTGCGGGCTATACGGCGACTCCTGCGAATGCGAATGTGACTGGCAGCTTCAACACATGGATTGGCTCGGGGTCAGGACCTGGAAGCGCAACGCAATTCAACAATCAGACAGTCGTCGGGGCGGGAGGACTAGGCCTCTGCAACAATTGCGTAGTTTCAAGCACCGATAACACCTTCGGAACGAGCATCATCAATGCCGCGGCGCCGTGCGAAACTGCATTCGCCCCAACGACGTTATCTGTAGCTGGAACCACTACTAACAGTGGCCTTAACTGCCTTCCGGCCACGGCCGTTATCGATGCTGTCGTTTATCGGATCACGACGACTATCACCACAGCGGCGAATTTCACCATTGGCGATTCAACAACGGCCGCGCGATTTTGTGCGGCACAAAGCACGCTGACAGCAGGAACAACCGGCATCTGCATGGTGCCGTGGACTAGCGCAACGGCGGGGACGATGGGACAGGTTGCAGCAGCTTCGGTGCGGGTGACAACAAACGTGAATCCGGGTGCCGGCGCAATTCGTTTGATTGTGTACTACCACACGTGGACGCCGGCGACGAGCTAGGGAGTCAATGTGTCATCGTCGTTGGAGTTGTCAATGCGGTATTCGCCAGGCGGAAGTTTCGGCGGCTTCTCATCGGCGACGAAGATCCAGTAGATCCACCAGCCGAACATGAAACAAGCTATGAGAACATGCCACCATTGCATGCGTGGAATTCTACACCAGATAAATTGACATGGCTCTTGGTGACGTCAATTTGCGAGATCTGATCACCGCGGAAGCGGCCGCGCAGGGCGTTCCTCCGGAAATTGCGCTTGGAGTTGCTCAAACTGAAAGCGGGATCTCGCAATGGCTTCCCAACGGCAACGTTGTCACGAGTCCGAAAGGCGCTCTCGGAGTCTTTCAGCTCATGCCGGCGACGGCCGCCGGCCTGGGTGTGGATCCGACGGATCTATCCGGCAACATCAAGGGCGGGATCACGTTCCTGAAAGATCTTTATGACAAGTTCGGGAATTGGTCGGATGCACTCGCGGCCTACAATTGGGGCCCGGGCAATGTGAGCTCGGGGGCATCGATTCCCACGTCCGTCATGGGCTATGTCTCGAAAGTCTTAGGCCTCGCCGGCGGATACTCTGCACCGTCGCCTCCACCGCCACCGTCGACGGCGCCGGCACTCGTGCCAGGTGTGGATACTTCTTCCTGGTTTCCGGATCTCTCCGCGGCCAGTCTCGAGGCGAACGTTACGCCGGTGTCCGCCGGCGTTGTTGTTGTGGGAGTGATCGCCGGCGTGGCTGCGATCGCCTGGCTGATGAATCGCTAGGGCGCTAGTTGCACGTTTGCGGACACGCTCTTAGCCGATACAACCGAAAATCTATTGCTGAACGCCAGCAGATAGTCGCCCGGGTCCGTCAATGCGACATTGAGATTCCCCGATGTGAGTTTGTCGGATGCATAGCTGATGTTTCCACCGTGACCGTTCAACCAATTCAGGACCTCAGAGCGCGGACCGACAACTACCTGAATATCGTTTCCGGATCCGCCGGCAACCTCGAAACTTCCGCGGACAGTCTGTGGGCCATCAATTTGAAACGGAAAATATAAATAGCTTCCCGCGCGAATGGGGAAATTGCCGTTACAGATCGTTTGCGGTTCGGCACTTGCTTGCGATGCGGCGGCCGCGGCGGCTCGGTGTTGTTCGCGACGCGCGAGTTCGTCGGGAGACAAAGGGAACTGATGCTTTAGCTGGCCAGCGCATTTCTCGGCGGATTTCATTTCTGATCGTACGGGTTTTGGAAATAGGTACGTCCAAAGAATCTCTTTTTCGTGACCTTCTACGCGCACTCCCGTGATCAGCTCCCCATCACTCAGGATGGAAAGTTGCAAATCCGCCTGGTCCGCGGTGCTCACCAAAACGACTGGCACGTGTTTTTTCGAAAATGCGGCGCCTAGATAAGTATCGAACTGATCGAAAGGCTCGATATACATTTTTGCGTCTCGTGGTAACTCAGCACGGCACTCGAGAGCGCAAACGAAAAGTGCGATCGCTAGCGAAAAGAGTTTTCTTTTCATTGTTCCTCCCCGGGGACGCGCACAACTCTAACGGCCGCGCGGCGAGTGGTCAATAGTACCGTGGTGCTAGTCCGGCGCCAGGCATCCGCGGCCGATCGTCAACCGCTCTGCGATTGTTTCCTTGTCCGCAATGATGTACCGCTCCGGATGGGCGAAAACTCCGCATGCCGTTTGCCCGTTCTCCGCCGGCTCGAGGGCGGGGCAGGGTCCGGCCCACTCATCTGAGTGGGGATACCAGTCGCCGGCGCCAGGTCGAAAGATTCCCATAGCGATGGCGCACAATTCGCGAGTGCAACAAACGCCACATCTGTTGCACGGTTCGCCGCGGGGCGGCTTTTGCAAAATGACTAGGGACATTCTTCTAAACCTTCGAGCGTGACGTATGCGGTGTTGGGGCGAAACCAACGGAACCAACGCGGTTGAATGTCCATCACTTCGACGCACACGGCGTCATCGACATTCATTCTCAACGGCATCGCCAGGGGAAACGCATTCACTTCGGATGCCGAGTTTGGAAAGTGATCGGTCGAAAGACTGATGATCAATCGGCCATTGATATAAAGGTGGATCCATCCGCTGTAACGAAACTTCCAGCAAACACCTTGACAGTGGAAAACGTTGACAGGCCTGATAGTCTCCTCGGCTCGATCGCGAAACTTCAGGAAATCGAAGTTGTAGAGATAGGCGCGGCCTTCGATTGTTTCGCTCATGCGGCTGGCTCCGGATCCGGCGGCTCGAGTAACGGCCAAAGGAGTGGTGAACAGGCCGCACAGAGATCATAGATTTCGGGATTGCCGTTGACTTGGACGCTGGTCCAATCATTTGCAACGCGGCCGGTTTGTTCTTCTTTGGTTTGCTTAACTCCGCAGCGGTCACAGACTATCGGCCTGGCCATGATGTTTTCTCCTTCCATTGTTCGATTGCTGTTTGACTCACGCGCCAGGCTTCGCGGCCAGTCGCGACGTAAAAGCATGTTTGTGGGACGCCATGCGAAACGATGGCGCCGTAGAACGGCCGGCCGGTTTTCATCGCGTTCCGGTAACCGCGCCAGGCGAGCACAACGAATCGGATGTGATCGATCATTGCTTTCCCGTTGGCGTCTTTATTTTCGCGAAGGTTTCAACGAGTCCAAGATGTTCGAGCTTCGATAGTGCCAGGTTCACTCGAATGCGGGAAAGACCGGTCTGCTTTGCAAGTTCGGCGCGTGTCTCCCACGGCACAAGGGCCAACCGTTCCATGACGGTGACGGCATCCGAATTTAGGGTAACGCGCAGTTTCAGGCGTCTCATTAGCGGGCGTCTCATCTGCGGGGATGTTCGCGGCGCAAGACGTCTAAAAGATCATGGCAGCGCGTGAATACCTTAGAAACTAGATCGAAGTTGCCGGATGGCAATGTTGCTTCTTCATCAAAATTCATGGATCCATAGTTCCCGTGGGCGCTGTCTTTTGGTTCGGCGGTGATGTGGACGCTGATGCGGACAATCATGTTGGGGTGCTCCTCTCGGGGGCGAATCATTCTTTCTCGAGGGTATCGGCCGCGAGTCTCAGTTTTGCGGCGATGTCCTTCGCGATGTGGGTGCGCAGCTTCAACGCTTCTTTTATGGGGAGTACTTCGTTCGCTTTGGAACTATCGCCTGAGTCGGCGCATTCGATCGCTTGCATTGCCAGGGCAATTTTTTTGATCTGTGCGCCAAGTGCGACACGCAACGGATCCTGGTCTAGCGCGAGTCGGTCAGCAACTCCATGAAACGTCGTAAATGCGTAATCCCAAGATCCTCCCGACATTTTGTTGCCTCCGCTCCAAAAACAAGTGATTTTGGTGCCAGTAAACCCGAAAAAAAGGGCGGCCTGTTTTCAGTCACTTAGCGACAACGTGAAGACAGGGTTTTTGGCGCATTAGAGTCGTTTTAAGATCCTCCGCACACTGGACGGGGAAATGTTCATCTGCCTGGCGATCTCGTTGCCAGTGACGCCGGATTGCCACAGCATACGGATCTTCTCGACGTCGGCGTCGACGCGCGGCCGTCCTAACCTCTGTCCGCGGCGCCTGGCGTCCGCAAGTCCTAGCTTCACTCTCTCGCGAGTCATGGCGCGCTCAAACTCCGCAACCGCGGCGATGATGGTGAACATCAGTTTGCCGTGGGGCGTGGTTGTGTCCACTTGCTGATTCAGGCTGATGAAGTCAATGCCTAGCGCGCGGAATTCGTCTAGCAGCTCGAGCAGCTCTTTCGTGCTTCTGGCTATGCGGTCGAAATGCCGGCACAGCACAACGTCACCTTTGCGAGCCCGAGCGGCCGCCAGGATCCGTTTCCAACCTGGGCGTTCCTCGGCGCTCGAGATCTGATCTACTTCCTCGAGAGCAACAGACCAACGTCTGAAACCGCAAAATTCGGTCATCTCGCGGAGTTGCGGCCGCGGATCTTGTTCCTTGTCGGTTGTCGACACCCTGGCGTAGATCAACGCTCGCATGCCTCCGAATCTATCACTGCAAACTGACGTTCTCGACTAGTGCACCGCGTATGCTACTGGCGCGTAAAATCTTCGCATCTTCCAATGAGTAAGCAATCAGCGCTGACGGAGCACCGCTGTTGTGACCGGACCTAGTTCCATCCGGAAGATAAAAGTTGAGGCGGCCACGGATGAAAAGCACGGCCGTCGCGAATGGCCAAATCCAACGTTGCCAAGCATCGGTTTCCGTTCTTGCGAAAACTAGGCTGATACCGGAACAATTGCGCGCCATCTTCTCGAGCCAAAATGTGATGACGTCGCGATGATATGGCGGATTGAGCCAGACTCGTTTGCCGGTCCAGTCGGCCTCGAGTCCGTTTTCAGGCAAAACAATATGCTGTCTGGCGGTTACCCACGGGCGCGGCTCGGGCGCTGCGCATGGGTCAAGATCAAAAGTGCCTAATTCTCGCAAAATTTCACGGCCTGTTAGCCAGGTATCGAAAAGTCCTTTTGGTCTGTGATGACCTCCGATTCCCATTCTCACGAGAACAACTCCTTTTGTGCCGGCAACGGCCGCCGGAATAGCTCACGCTGATTCAATCGCTCGCGATCACGGCGCCGGCGCAAGCTGGCCAGCTCGCGGATCCGCTTAGGGATCTCAAACGGGATTTGAAAGAATCCCGGTGTGGTGGCATCCGAATATGCGTGTTTCGCCGCATCCTCGAGTCGCGGGGCAAAATAGTCTCGAACGTTGTTCAAAGCTTTCTGCAGGCCGGCGCCGTGGTTCTTTCCGCCACAGATGCAGCGACACGCCTTCGATTTGCCGTGATAGCATCTCGCGTCACAACGGCGCGCGGCGTCCTGGCCAATCTTTTGCATCATGAGGGTCATTTCTGCTTGTGCTTGTGCCTCTCGACGTTCTCGGCCAGTTCAATGTTTTCGGCCATCTTTCTGGCCAGTTGGGTTAACTTGTACCTCCAATCGTTTTCGTACTTGAGTTCTAATTGGATCCGCTCGAGCTCAGTAAGCAACCATTCGAAGGCTTCTCTGTACGTCCGCGGCGGTCGGTTCATGCGAATAGGCTCCCTTGTCTGTTGTGCTTCTGTTTCCAGATCTCCCATGCAGCCTGGTGCTCGCTACACAGGTGTTTTTTCGGTCCGACCTGTAACGCATGCTCGGGGCACATCGGCGCGTCACACGTGCCGGATACAAGGCTCAATCCGCTTATGGTGATCGTCGGCATTTTCCAATCACAGAGGAAAGCGGCCGGCTTGCCGCACTGTTTACAAATGAATAGGTCGGGCGCCAACTCGTGAAACTTCGGGCCTCCGCAAACGATCGCGATACCACCGCCGGGGAGTTTGATCTTTTGGCACATATCAGGCACTCGCCGGCGGGACGGCGCCGGGATTCTGTTCGTAATAGGTTTTCGGATCTCGCCGGCGTTGGGCGCGGCGCTTGGAATTTTCCGGCTTGGTAACTTCGATCAAATTTGATCCGCAAACGCCAAAATCGAACGTGTCGCCGTTCTGATGCTCGACGGTCATGCCTGGCGCCAGGGGCCGGCCTAGCTTGGCCTCGAGTATCAGCTTGTCGACGTATTCCCCGCGGTGCTTGCCGGCGCTGATCCGGATCCGCTTGTAGCGGCCGGCGGCTCTGGCGAAGTCTGTATTTATGTGCGTTCCCGCTCTAAAGGTGGGCATAGCGTCGGCGCCAATCCTCCAATTTTGCAAAGTCAATTTGTGCGCGTCTCAAATCTCTTCGTCTCATGTCGTGGAAGTAGTTGAGATCTTTCCGAACCATTACGCCGGGGACCTTGCCGGCTCGGATATCGGCGCGTACGCTGGTCCGGTTCGCAATCAAACGGCACTTTTCTCCAGGTAGAGCGGCGCATCCGCGGCATGGGACGTCAAGCGGCGTTTTGGGCTCACTCGAATAGCTTGGATTGTTGAATACGGTTCGCATCTGCCTGAGGATCCTTCGCATTGTGTTTGTCATCGAGTAGCTTGATGCACTCGAGACAGGGACCTTTGCGGCCGTCGTCTATCCGGTGCATTGTCGTCCGGCCGCATTTGTTGCAATAGAAACTGGCGGCAACCGTGTTTTTGGTGAAATGCTGAGTCATGGTGTCCGCTTCTGCACAATGTCCAAAATCAGCAACATAGTCGCGACATGCGAAACGTGTTCATAGAAAAAACTGTCTCGGTGTCCGTGGGACAGCATGAACGTTGCAAGTAGCTCGTAGCGGCGCCATTTTTCGTATAGGGCCAACTCCTCGGCTGTAAAATCTTCGCCGTTCATACGGTCCACTCCTCTTTGCCGGCGCGGATTATGTCGATGCACTCGCTCACAGCTCGCCAGAATGGCTGGTTCGCCTTCGCATCGTGATCTAACATCTGTCCAACGATTCGGTACGCCTGGGCAACACTCCAATTACAAATCGTCAGAATCGCTATAGCCTCATCGCGCGGATCCTGCCTGATTCGCCGCAAAACGGGATCGTCGTAGCGTTGGGCATCGTTTCGGCCGGCGCGTGATATCCGGATCCGAACGGCGATCGCGGTAGCGGTGGCGAAAGTGGCGCCGGCCATGAATGCGCTAAGTAATCCGGCAAGGGGATGCATAGTCATGTGTTCTCTTCGATGACCTTCCCGTGTCCCGCCAGGTCAACCGCTGGAATTTCGCACCATTTGAGCGGAAGGCCGGCAATTTCCTCGTCGGTCAATGCTCGGCGATAGTGAAACGCAACCTCGAATTGCTCAACCCGGCTCGGCAACTGCCCGACGCCCACAAGTTCGGCTTTTGCAAACTCAACGACGAGACGCCGCCGGCTGTTCGTCAACATCGCGGCGCGAATGGCCTCATGCTTTCGGTTGAGAACCGCAACCGATGCGTGCCATACCGGGCGACCCCCGGCGAAATCGAGTCACTTGTTCACAGTCAACAGGACTGAGAGCAACTCGCCCTTATGCTTCATGCCGCGCCAAAACTTGTCTGCGACTGTCTCTTCTCCTCGCGCACACGGGTTTGCGAACGCGATTTGTTGCGCTTTGGTCATTGCGGCCTTCCTTGATCCGCTTTGCCGTTGGCCGGCGCTGCCAGAGAGAACGAATCGGTTTTGTCGACGGGATCCGGCGCTAGGACAGTCGGCAAAGGATCCTGGTAATCGTGGGGATCCATTGGAACCACGCGAACGACTTCGCCCGTGTCGCGGCGGACCAAAGTTTTCTCGCGCTCCGTGGGGCTCTCGAGCATGTAAAAACAATCGACGTTTTCATAGTGGGCGCGCTTCGTGATCTTGCGGGTGAGATCGCGGATAGAGGCGTCTAGCGATTCGATCTTGTGTTTGAAATCCAGCTTGATAACTTCGAATTGCTCCTCTTGCTTCTCCTTCTCGATCGTGTGCCTGGCGATGGCTTCGGCAAATCTGAGTAACTCGGGATCGGTGTAGGGGACTGAGAGAAACTCGAGCGTGTTGATCGTTCGTTTCGCCGGCGCTTCCGGTTCTTCGGTTTCATGAATGATGCGAACCTCGTTCTTTTTCGTCATGGTTCCTCGCGTCCTGAGATCGTGTAAGCGGTCCGCTCCTGGCTGGCCAGCTCCACGGGAAAACGGTTGTGTTGGTGACGGGTGACATAGCGGTCATCTGTGATTAGTCCGGCCTTGGTGAGTGCGTCGAATAAAAGCTTTTCCATGTTGTCGGAGTCACCGCGGAGAAACTTCTTGCGGGAAACGTAAACGGTCATCGTGACGGCATAGAATTTGCCCGGGATCGGCAACCGCGGCGCGGCGGTCCGGCCGATCATGCAAACGGCGTCAATGAATGCCTGGGCCTCTTTCGTAATGAAAAACCCGCCTTGCTTCCGCGGCATCTTGTAGTGGTTCACGGATGGCGGAACCAACGGCACGGAGAATTGGAACTCCGGCCCGTGGGCGAAATTGGCGTAGCTCGGTTTCGGAATGAGTGCGTCGACGCCTTGCATGTTGGTCAGTTCTCTTGAATAAATAGGCGGCCTATTACCGCGTCGGGAAACGAAAGCGAAATGATCTTCGCTCCGGAATCGGCATACGTCTTAGCGACTGCCTCGATGCGCTTAAAGAAATCCAGTTGCTCTTCTTCTGTCGTCTGCCAAAACTCCACGATTCGGAATCTCATGCGCAGATGTTCTCCCTTCCCATCTCGCGAAGAAACGCCTTCGCGGCCAGGTAGGCGCGAACCCATTTCGCCAGGTTGTCGGGCGTTGTGCGATCAATCCAAAGGGGCTGGCGCATGTCATCAGGCAACGCGAAGTAACACCGGCGGTCAAAGCAGTGATAAGCAAATTTCGGCGCGTCGCACGTCGGGCACTTCACTCCGCGCAAGTGCTCGAGACAGACTCGATACTGTGCCTCTGTAACTGCGCTCTCGAGATCTTCCATCGTGATTGGCCTCAATTCTTTTGGCGGCGGGTCTGGGCGATGCCTTGGACGTTCATATCCCGGGGGATGGTGATGACCTTCGCCGGCTGATCGTTTTTCGGTTTGCTGCATTGGTGGCACTCTCCGGAAAAAACCGTTGTCTGACATAAGGGACATTGCATCTCTGCGCCTACTACGTAGATCGAACAATGGGAATAAGTGACTCGCACTCTCACTACGCAACTCCTATCCGAATAGGGATTCATTTGCTTTGACGGTGCCGGATCCTTTCACCACAAGGCGCCGGCGTGATAAACGGCCGATGTACTCATTAAGGGAAGTGGATTTGTAGCCCACGGCCGCGCTGAGTTCGTTTTTGTCGACGTCGGCGCCGGCCGCGGCCTCAACTAGATGCCTGAGAATCTTTTGCTCGCCTTCTGGAAGCCTGGCATTCCACCATTGGTAAAGGGCCTGGCCGGTGGGCAGTGCTTCGTAGTCCTGGCCTAGCGCGTCCATGCCGGCGGCCGTGGGATAGATTTTCTTGTCCGATCGCTTCTCGGCCAGGCCGGCGCGGATCAAACGGCCGGTGTATTCGTTGCGGGATGTGGCCTTGTATCCGGTGATCGTGGTGAGCTCCTCCGGATCAATGCCGTTGAATTGTGCGGCCGCGGCCAGGATCTTGCGCATGCCAGGGGAAATCGCCGTATCAGCATCCGGATCCGCGGGGCTAGAGCTCACCGCCGGCGCCGGCCGCGGTGCAGTCTGCGGCCGGTTTGTCGGCGGGTGTTGCGGTGGGGGTACAACAACTTGATGGTGCGGGATCTCGGGTGCCTCAATATTCGCCTCTTCGCTTAATGCCGCGGCGGCTCGAGAAAGTGAACCTGTGGACGACTGAATCCAGACGGTGACTTGTCTGGCCTGTTTTCGAATCGATGCGATGCGCGCGAGTAGCGGGGCGGTGGCGGTCCGGACGGCCGCGGCGCATGCGCGCTCGAGCTCCTGTTTCGACGGGTTCACAGTCGCAACGTGCCGGTTTGTGGCGTGGAGTTTGCCGGCCTCGGCCTTTAGCCTGGCGATTTCGGCCTTGAGCTCTTTCGGATCGTTGGCCTTGTGCTCTGCGATTACGGCCGAAAGCTTTTCCTTGACTGCCTCGAGATCAACCGTTGACCAACCGGCGTTGCTCACATGCTTTTGCGATTGCGGCGGGGCGAATGAGTCGAAAGTTTCGAACATCGGGAATTGAACGCGCGTCGGTCCGAAATTGTTTTCCGGGCTCCACACGTACGCCTCTCCGGTTTTCATCTGCGAGAGTGTCGCGAGAATCTCTTTCGCCTTCGCTGGATCGCCGGCGCCGTCCATCCATTCCTCGATCGCCTCACGCGATCGCGGATGCACCACGCGCATTGCAACCAAGGTTTCGCAATTGTCCAGGGTGTCGTTGTGGACCTTTTGTGGACGTTGGGAATCGAGTAAGAACGTGAGTCCTAGGCCGCGGCCTTCGCTCAGGATCTTGTTCGTCCAGTGAAGGCACTTGCCGGCCTCCGGATCGAAGATCTTCCCCTTGGGCGCGAAGTTCTGAACCTCACTGATGACAACGTAGAGCTCGCCAGTGTTTTGATTGAACAAGGTTTGGGCGAAGTCCAGCCAAAACCGGATCATGTGCGAAACCATCCAACCGCGGAATCCGATGATGCATGGCCGGTTGCCGGTGGCGATCAACTGCGCAACTTCTTTCCCGCTGTGCTGGTTTATCGGCACATCCGTCGCGCGCGGCTCTTTGAAGTCCCCAAACGCAATCACGGGAAAACCGGCGCTCTTGCCGTCGCCGGATTTCTTGAGTCCCCACCAATCGCCTTTAGGGTCGACAATGCAGACTCGTTTGTCGTCGCCTAACAGGTTCTCGGTGATCAAGCGCAACACCGAAGATTTTCCGGATCCGGTTTTTCCAAGAACAACCGTGTGACCTTTCCGGAAAACCTTTGCGGGAACGGGGAGAGTCATTTATCAGCCTTTCGTGACGGTCGCGGTCATCTCCTGGCGCGGCTCGAGATCGGCGAGCACTTTCGACAGGGCGGCGGCTTCGTGATAGCTGAGGAAAATGCTGGTCACGGTAGCGCGGTGCATTTCGAAGGCTGTATCTCGGATCACAATGTCTCCGTGGTTCACGCGCTCGAGAATGTCGACCTGGCGCATGGGCGTATCGATCACGCGGTTGGCGATGCATCCGGAAATGATCTCCGCAACCGATCGCGTACGTTTCACCGCGGCGGATCCTTTGCCGTTGCCGTTTGTGTTGGGAGTTGCATTTAATCGGTTGAGAGTCTCGAGGGCCTTGCGGCTGATTCCGGCGGTTTCTTCCTGGCGGGTTAACACGGGTAGCCTCCTCAGGCGTGAATGCCTACAAAGTTTGTGTACTGGCCGGCCCGAACGATATAGAACGTGGTGCGTTGCTTGATGCGATTGGCCAGGAACGGGAATAGATCGATGTCCCAACAAAACGCATCCATATAACCGCGGCCGCCTTGCGGCGCTCCCACTTCCCACGTCACTTTTTTCCGCGGCCTGTTCTTGTCGTTTCTCGGCGGCGCGTCTTCGATCTTGAAAATCACGGCTTCGATCTTTGCGCAACCTTCTGGAAACGGAATCTCAATTCCTTTCGTGCTCTTTTGCCAACGGTCCTTGAGCTCAACGGCCGCCGGCATTTCCGGGGAGGACTGTGCCGGCGGCGTTGGCCGGCTCGCGATCGCCTGAGCGGCCGCGGTGCCGGACATTGAACGGGCGGCCTGGCCATCGGGCCGCATCTCCATGATCCGTTTCGAAAGATTCAAAAATTCCGGACGCGCCAAAAAGAATCCGCCTGGCGAATCGACTAGATGTGGAAAGATGTTGCCAAGGGCAAAGATCACCGCGGCGCGTTCGCGATCGGAGAGGCTAACGGTATAGCTGTAGTTGCTCGAGTCCACTTTCAAACCTCCGTTTCGAAATCAGCCTTGGTAGTGAGCCTTCTGACGGACTTCCTGCTTCACTGCGTCGCTGGGCTCGTAGGCGGGATACTTTTTGCGCATCTCGATCAGCAGGGGACGGATCAGCGGATAGTTCTCATGGTCCGCGACTAGGCCAGCACGCGCGATCGAGGAAATAAAACTTCCGCCGAATTGGTTCGCCTTTGCCAACCATTCCAACAATTCGGGATCGTCATTCTGTGCGATCAAGTAGGTCATTCACTCACCGTCTTTCTGGCCATAGTGGCGTGCGGTCCGGCGCATTTGTTCTTCGTCCATGCTGCGCAGTTGCCGGCGACAATAACGGCGCCAGGACAGGCCGGCAATGGCCAGGAGAATGAACGCGATCAATGCGGCATAGATGATCGCTGGCGCTGGCGTAAAGATGACGTCGTAGGCCAGCAGTACGAGGATTGCTATCCAGACGCCGGCGAGTAACGTTCCATCGATTGTGATCATTGGGCGATGTCCTCCCTGAGAGATCTGCAAAACGTTAGATCGTGTTCGTGTCTGTAGATCGGCCAGCGGGAATCACCGGGGTTAGTGAGAGTGCGAGTGTGAGAACAGTGGGCGCACATTTGAAGGGTTTCGAGCGCTTCATGCGGGTGCCACTTGTGTTCCCTGAGATTGGGATGTGCCGGAAAAACGGGAATCTCATGCCGGCGGCAAAACTTCTCGGCGTGATAGTTGCACGCGGTTCGCTCATTCCTAGTCACACGGCCGCGCCGGCCGCTCACGTAGTTGTAAGAAACCGCATAGTGCGCGGTGTCGCGGCATTTGTGGGCAACCGTGCATTGCCTCGGTTCGCCGGCGGTGTTGTGGATGTACGGCAACGGCGCGATCTGATGATTCCAAGATTTCTTTTCGCGGATTGGCGTCATGGGGCCACCGCTGCGGTGCCGGTTCTGTGAATCGTGATCGCCGGGAACCATGCGCCTAAAGGTTTGAACTGATAATCGATCGAAACGTCACACTTGGTTTCGCTGCAGGATGGCGCGGAGATCTGCAGGTGGCTGTCTGTGCTGAGGCGTAGATTCGCGGCTAGGTTCCTGGCGTAATCTTTCACGACAGGACAGGCGCCGGATTTGATCGCCTCACATCGTGCGCTCTCGTTCGCGATGTACTCGATCGCGGCGGCATCCCGCGTGAGCCATTGCATATCGACCAACATCATGCCCACTAAAACGAAAATGGGTAGCAGGACCGCGAACTCCGCTATCGCCTGGCCGGATTCAGATTTGAAAAGCTCCTCTGGTGTCACAGGTTTTTCGTGCCAAATTGCAACGATGGCAGCTCCCCAAAGTAGACCCGTAAACGTCCAACCTGCTCCTTTCATCCATCCAGCGGCATGGAACTTGTCGAGGAAGAGATACATGAAGCAAGTGAAAGTCAGCGGTAGTCGTGTGGGCAGGAATTTGCGATTTAAGATTTTTTGTTCTTTCATCGCGCGGCCTCCAATTTTTCGAGGGCCTCGCGCATCTTGACGCGCATACCTTCGCTCAGCTCTGGAATTCCGCGGTCTGTGACGGAGCACACAAACGGGATTCCGAGTATCGGAGGGTTCCAAGATTGAACGAATGCGAGCTCCCCAAACGTTTGTGCTGTACCGTTTGGCCAGAAGTGATCGCGTTTCCACCGAATCAGGTCCGCGGTGATGGCTCGAGCGAATAAGTCGGTGTCGTCAACCGCGGCATTGGTTTGTGCCTCGATTTCGCGACACAACTGAAACACATTTTCGGCCTTAAGGTCGCCGCCTGGTCGATCAACTTCGACACGCTGGATTAGTTCGAAGTCCTCTGGCCATTGCGCCTTGTGGTCTAAAAGTTTGTGGACTGAGATCCAATAGACACTCATTGGAAACTCCCGTGCACGGACATCGCGGCGGCGATGCCGTTGTCGGCAATCCCGAAGAGAACCACGGCGCGCGCGATCTTCGGATGGCCATGCTTGCGCAGCTCGTGCGATAGCACGGCATCAAGCACAAAACAGCCAGCGAAGTAGCCAGCGGCCAGCGGCCGGCCGTGGGTTACAAACGGGCGGACGATGGGATTTGACTCGCTTCCATAGCCGGAATAGCAGTAGCTACCCCAAGGTGTGTTTGTTTTGCAGACCGTCTGAAGGGCGGTGTTTTGAGTGGTGAAGTAAAAATCGGCGACTTTGACGGCGCCATCGATGGCGAGCAAAGCGCGATCGGTTGTGGTGGCTTCCTGTCCCCAGCAAAGGGACGCGAAAAGAACTGCAGGAACTACTTTTAGCCAGCGCATTACGGATTCCCCCGGATCTAATCCGTTGGATCCGTCCAATGCTCTGATTCTCGAAAATTACAGCATCAGCTTATGAGTCTGCTGCTCTAACCGTTGAGCTATGGGCCCTTAGTTCAACAAGCTTTTGCTGTAATCCAATTATCGCATTGGTCGGATCTGGATTTACTTACTCTGCCTCAGAACGAATCACTGAGTTGATCTTGGCGCGTTTGCGGTTCCAATACGGCGATTTGCAACCGGCGCAACGCAAAGGGATTTCAGGGCCCTTACTCTCCCATTTGTGGCCGCAAACCTTACATCTGCACTTGTGAACCGCGTTGACTGACGTTACTGACATGGGTGCGAGTGTACACCGCCAAATAGTCGCGTCAATGGCAAAAATGGGGGATATGGCGGAACCTCAGTAACGGCGCGGGGTTTGAGTCCGTTTATTTTCCCTTTCAACTGGAAACGCACAAGATTTTCACAAAAGTTCGTCATTTTGCGCTGGACTATTCTCCCGGGAGAAGTAAGAATGCGCGACGCATTCGTTTTGTTCGGCTTTTGTAACAGCAGTTAGTTAGAGAGCGAGTGTTACCGTTGCGCTCGCGCTGCGAATGTCCCGCATTTGCAGTTCTGTTGTTCCGAATCTGTAACAAAGGGATGTAGAAATTGAAAAAACCAGTCACCGGTATAGGATTCGGCGGCCGTTTCGAAGTTCTCGCCTCTGCGCCTCCCCCTGCAGAAGTAGAACACTCGCCTGGTCACATCAATTGTCCGGCGTGTGATCGGGCACGTTCGCGCATGGTCGATCCGAATTTCCTTGGGACTCTGAGGTTTTGTGAGGCTGCCCCGGTTTGGTTGAGCTCCCATCGGAACCACATCAGTGTAGGCACCATCCGCGATTACGAACAGTGCATCCGTACACTCACCGGTTTCTTTTCTTCGCTGCGATTGGCAGAGATCCACATAGGACACTTTGAGCAGTATCAGAAAATGCGCGCGGCCGGCGCCGCTCCTTGGAACCGTCGCGCCGGTCCGTCGCGGATCAATCACGAATTAAATACGCTCTCACAAATTCTCGGCCGTGCCGGTCTCTGGAAGGAGATCGAGGCGCACTATCATCCGTTGCCGTTGCCGCGACCTAAGGCGGGATGTGCGCTCACCGCGGATGAAGAAGTGAAATTGTTTCGCGTTGCATCTTCGAATCCGCGGTGGAAGTTGGCCTATTGGTGCAGCTTGCTCACCGCGAACACAACCGCCGGGCCTGGCGAGATCCGGCATTTGCGTTTGCGTGACGTGGAAACGAATCCGCCACAAATTCACATTCAAGAGGGCGTGAAAAATCAGTACCGCATCCGCATGATTCCGCTGAACGAACCGGCGGCCTGGGCACTGAGACAGTTAGAACTGCGCGCGCGGGAACTAGGCTGCGTTGAACCGGACCACTATTTGTTGCCGCATCGCGCGCGCAACGGTCAAAAGGGTTTTGATCCAACGCGGCCGATTTCTAGTTGGCGCGGATCCTGGGAGAAGCTTCGGACCGCGGCCGGCCTCCCACGTTTGCGGATGTACGATTTGCGGCATCATGCCATCACGCGGTTGCTCGAGGATGAGAATGTCAGCGAGAGAACCGTTATCGAGATCGCCGGCCATATCTCTAACGCCATGTTGAAACGCTATTCGCATATCCGCATGCGAACCATGCGTGAGGCAGTCGACGCGCTCGCGAAGAAAGCGCCGCAGAAGAGTGGCGCGGCGTTGTTCATCATCAAAAAGCACTAGGGCGCGTTCGCTGATCTCGATGAGAGATTCGATCAGCTCGCCGGTGTATTGCTCGGAGTTGTGGGGATCTGCCGGCAACAACCGTAATTGGTTGTTGTTGCCCATCCTGCAAGTCTATGGAACGCGGGTAACACAATCCAAGTTACCGCGGTAACTGCCTCATGACTTGCGCCTCCAAAGAAACCACAAGATAAGCGCGGCGGGAATGACGCACAAGATTAAAGGCTCTAACACCTTGGGGCTCATGAGATGTGCACCGGATCCGTGGCGGGCAGGGCGATAACTTCGCCAGTATTTTTGCAATTGCAAATCACTGAATGATTCCTGGGTGATCTACACGCGGCGGCAAGGGGCAGCTCGTCCTCTTCGTCCTCTTCCGGTTCCTCTGGGCCTTCGCCGATGATTGTTCCTTTGCGCTCAAACTCCGATTCGATGCTTTCGTTTTCCTCTTCGTCTTGCCGGCGCCGGATCATTAGTTGATTCGGCCGCGGTGCGAGCTCGATGATTTTGACGTCGCGGTGCACCATCGATTCGAGCGCTTTGAATACGGCGGCCTCGTCGCACGGATTCATGGCGTAGATGGCGCCAGGAGAAACGAAACGAGTACGGCCAGGAACGGCGGCACGTGAGATCTTGGATCCGGCCGGACACATCACGCACTCTTTTCCTTGATCGATGTATTCGGGCCTGAGCAAAGTAACTTCACGCTCGGGCAGATCGGGGACGTCGACGCGGAACATGGCGGCGGTTCCGAAATAGGCGGTTGTGATGTGGCCGGCCTCGCGTGCATGGCCGAAGAGTTCAACGATTGCCCAACCTTCAAACTTCGCTTGTTCGTCCATTACGGTCCTTTCGCTCTCTCGAGCTCACGATGAGATAGTCACGGCACAGGTCATAGTAGCGCGTCCACCAATGTGAATAACGCTGCAGGTCGCTGCGGAAGATGATCACGGCGGCTTTGCGGCCGGCCAGGCGGTTGAATCGGCGCATGAGCCCAAGACGTTGCAACCGAATTGAACAATGCCGGCAAAACGGATGGTGAGCCCACTTGCCGGATCTGCATGCCGGACACGTTTCCGAGTCCCACTCCCGGGCGAGCTCGAGGGCCCACGAAATTTGTAACGGCATCGGTGTGTTCATTCGGCCGCGGAGTGTAGCACAAGAGAAAAAGAAAAAGTCGTACAAAAAGAAAAAGAGAACTATGTGGCTGTAGGTAAGAGATATACAGCAGTAGTAGCAGTATAGGAGCAGGATTTTCTGTTGAAATTTCCTGCAAAGCCTTACGCATCAGTGAATGTCCTTTGGAAAACCGTGTTAATAAGCAGCGGATTACATGTGCAAAAACGCATAAAGTCTGTGCATCGCTGTTGAAATTTTCAGGGTGTGGTATGTTCCTGCAGGAACCTCCAGCTTACGGTTGGACCCCTAGCGGCTGGCAACCTACGGGACGGTTGCCGGCCGCCTCCTGTTTTCATCGGCGCCCGTTTTCGAAACAACTCCCCAAGTCGAAACGGTCCGCAAATGGCTCTGGCGATTCTCCGCGACCTCCAATCTTCGTAAATCACACGAGTTGAGTCCGTCGAACAGGTAACACTGCAAAGCTAAGGCGTTCACCTGGCGAAAACAAGGCGAAACTTTCACACGGTAGGCTCCGCATCCTGTTTCATCTCACGAACTACCTGAGCGATTCCTTTTTTCAGGCTGATACGCTTGCCTGAGTATGCGTATTCAATGAATTGGCGGTTTTTCCCTTCTGCGATCACATCAGCTTTCCATTGCTCGAATCCAGTTGCGAGAGCTGCCACTTGAAACTGTGGAGAACTCACGAGCTTGGCCCACAAGTTCTCCCATTCACGTTCGCTCAGTCCGGTTTGTATCAGCGATAACAGACTCATTTTTACCTCTCACGCGGTAGCGGCTGGCATTGTCACGGGCTTCGAAGTCCCTGCCTCGTTTCCGATATCTTCCGAGAGCTCATCCGCAATGAATTGGGTAAACTCCGCGCGGAACTCTGGCCAGTCGGGCGACATGAGACAAGGCGCCAGGTCGGGAACGCCGGTGAGAAACTTCGTAAACTCCTGCTCGTTCAAGACAACGGGCCCAAACTGTTGCAAAAAGAGTGGGAAGAGAACGTCGAGCGCCTGGGCGACGGCCTGGCCTGAATATCCAGCGTCAAACTTCTCGCGCACAAACTTGACGATTAAGGGAATCGATTGCATCGGATCTGCGGCGCCGTTGGTCGGGACGGCCGGCTCGGGGCTGGTGAACATTGTAACCGGCGGTGGGGCGACGCGATTGCCTGGCATGCCGTTCGCTGGCGCCGGCGGAACTGCTACGGCGTCGACGGTGGGCGGCGCTGCAGGGGGAAGTTGGCCGGCGCGGATCCGTGCAATCTCCACCTGGCGCGCAAAGGCGCGTTCCTGATTTGCGCCGATGTTCTGAATGATCGCCGGCAAGTTATCAATCAACCTGGTTGCGGCTGAGATCGCGGCGCTGATCCAATCCGGACCGCTGTCACCGCCTCCGCGGTTCTTCATGAGATCCGGCATGCTCTTCCCCGTGAGCAGCTCCACGGTTTGCAGGGTTTCATTCAACGGTGTTGCCGGTTCCTTGTGCTCGTTTTCTTCTTTTGGCATCCGGCGCGCGATAATGCTATCCATTTTTTCCATCATCGTGATGGCGGCAAGCATCGGATCGGGCGCCGGCGCGAGTGCTCTGGTCAATAGAAGCTCAAGCATTTTATCTTCGCGCGCGTTGGGTAACAGGCCGGCACTCTTTTCGAAAACTCTCTTCTGCAGGTCGAGGGCATCATCCGCGGCTTTGCTCAATGTCTCCATGCTGGCGCGCTGTACTTCGCCGGCGGCCGCGATCACCTGGCTCGCTTCGCTGTGAGCGGCCGCGGCCGGCGTCTGCGGCATCGGCAAAACGTTGCCGGCCTGGTCGACTATGGTTTGACCGGGAAGCAACTTGGGAGATCCGTCAACCGAGAAACTCGTTTGTTTCAACTGCGTTTCACGATCAAGATTCAGGTAAGCGATATAGGATCCGCCTCCGTGATTTTCCTTGATGTAATCCTCATCAAACGGCCTCGAGATCTTCTCGATGTAGGCGCGATCGCCGGCCTGGTTCTTCACCTTGGGCGACGTGCGATAGAGATAAACCAACACTCGTTTCTCCCACAACGCGCGCGGGAGTGCTCGGAGTAGCGGGAAAAATTCGATGGTTGCAATCGATGCACGCAACAAATCGAGATCGCTTAAAAGTCCATTCCAGTAGGCATCACGTTCCTGCTCGGGAACCTCGATCGGTGAGAGGATTGAATTCTCTTCGATTGCATTCTCTTCGACTGCAACCGCGGCGGCTGATTTTCTACGGGTCATAACGCTCCTTGGGTTGGTAGCAAATAAAAACCCCGCCTCGAGGACGAATGTAAATATATTTACATTCGTTTCGAAGCGGGGCCGGTGTCGGGTGTCCGCTGTTAGACTGCGCGGATTGTTGGGAACTCTACTGCGAAAGCTTTTGCATCACGCCATCGATCGGCGTGACTATGAGTGCATTGCGCATCAGTTCGCTTTGCTCTGTGGTTTTGTCGGGCCCGGCAATCCAATGCGCGGCCGCATCGATCGCCGCATTCCAGCATGCGGCCTGTGCGGACCGGGCAATCTCGCGTAACACTTTCTGAGTTTTCTTATCGACAGCTGGGTCTCTGTAGTTCGCTGAGAAAAACTCTTCGAACGTCATTTCGTTTTCGCTTTCTCGCCGGCCGGTGGCGTTGGCGCCGGCGGACCGGTCGGATTCCCTGGCGTCGGCCTCGCGCGTAACGTCGCGGTGTCTGGATCTAGATCAAATTTATCGTGATCGTAGGTGAGTTCCTTCTTCGCCTTCTCGATCTGGTCTTGGATCACCGTCATGCGCTGTTGTGTGCTCGAGAGATTGCTTTGCGAGTTCACCTGGTTCGCAAGAAACTGAATCTGGATTCTGTCGATCTCCTCTTGCGCTAGATGGCGCTGATTGGAAAGCGTGAGGATCTCGATTCGTTTCGCCGGCTCGAGCTCGGGCGTTTTGTTATCCGCCGACGGTTTGTCCTGGGCGAGTAGTGAAAAGCAAAACAGGATGGCTATACCTACAGGAATGGGGAGAGCAAGTGGGGCGCGTGAAACTTTCATGTAGTTGGGTGCTCCTTCTGGAGTCTCTCGAGGATTTGTTGGACGGCCGCGGTCACGGCCTCCGGATCCGGCTCGGGATCCTGCGCGATCACCTGGGCAGCCTGTAACATGCGGCCGATTTTGTGAACCGCGATCACTGTCTTGATTGTGTTGGGTTTACCGGCGAATTGCGCCAGGTCGACGCAAAGGCGATCAAACGCCAGGCGTGCGGTTGCCTTTACCTTGTCCGTGCGAAAGAACGCCGGCACGGTGCCAGAGTGCCAAAACTTTTCGAAGATTACATCCAGCTCAGTCATGAGAGTATGCGTTTCGGCGCCGGCAAGATTTTTAACGCGGCTTCGCTGCCCTGGTCGCGGATGTGTTTCCCAATCTCCCGCGCGTTCTCCGGGGTCATCATCCATGAGAACGTTAAGCCGTTGTTGTCCCTGACGGTGATCTGAACCATCCAAGCGGTGAGTTGTGTGCTCTCAATGAGTACGGTTGACACGTCCACATTGAGGGCGAGCATTTGCGCTGCGATCGTGGCGTCATTGGCGGCCATGTTAGCTCGCATGTTAGTTCGGGGTCCTTTCCGAATCTGGTCCCTGCAAGTTCGCCAGGATCAAATTTGCCTGGTCGGGCTCGAGCGGTGAGAACTGGCCGGCGTTGTTGACAACCGAATGCGAACCGTCCGGCATGCGGACGATGCAGCCTAGATGTTGCGGCGTCTCGGGATCATCCGGGGGCAGGATCCGGACCGGCATCGGCGGACCTTTCGCGATCGAATCCGAGAGGACCGTTTGCGCGGCCGTGAGTTGGTCAAGCTGCAAATTTTTCCTCTGCGAGTCCTTCTCGTACAACTCGTAATTTTTCTGGGCGATCTCGAGCGCCTGGCGTTGGAGCTCCGTTTGTTCGGCCAGTTGCGCGGCCTGTTCTTGCAGCCATTTCGCCGATTCCCACTCACCGGTATCGCTTTCGAATTCAGCGGATCGAATCTGCTGTGCGTTCATTCTTCTCAACCTCACAAAGTTTGAAGGATCGGAGCTCGCCTTTGACAAAACTGGCGCGAATTCCGATCACATCGGCTCTCAGAACAAATTTAGTTTCCACTTCGCGGAGCACTCGCCGCACTTTGTTGACGCGATCGTTGGTGACGATCGGTTGGGAGATCTCCTCGCTTCGGTTCAATGCAAGATGGGTTTCAGTCTCCGCTGAGAATTCTACTTCATGGCCGGCGGTGGGAAGCACGCGCACGTCGATCAAAACGTTGCCGGTGAAGTCCGGCACCGCGCGAGCGACTAAAATCCGCTCGATCTCGTCTAGCGGGATGGGTACAACGTTCCTCGCTGCGTGCATGTCTCATAAACTGAGTGATTTAAACATCTAAGTCAATGTAAAACGTGGCGGATGGCTCGTTAGTAACGTCATCTGGCTCGTATCTGGTTTGTTTCGCAGAGAATTGCAGATACACCGCCGATTCGTGCCAGATTTAGCGCCGATAATCGCGCCCTATAGTACTGTAAGGTTTCGTACTGTAACGCCGCCTTTTTCCTTGTTCTCGGGCATGTCATCGGTGATGATTTCGCTCATGAGTTGACGCGATAGCGTCCTCAATTTCGGGCCGGATCCTCTTACGAGTCGTATTCGGCCCTTAGTTTTGAGTCTCCCACTCGAAAACGTCTCGGGCGTATTGTGTTTGGGTTGGGAGACTCAGAAGCACGGTCACGTCAAGCCGTTTCTCAGGTGGGAGATTCAAAAGTGATGTGCACTCCCGTGAGACATGGCGCCTACCTCCCAATCCGCGGCATCCTCTCGCAGTAGTCTCTCCATGAAAAAATTCCGGATCGGCGACGGTGATCGTGGGATCACTGCGACGGTCCGAATGATGCAGTCGATCACGTTCGGACGTGAGGGCGTCGGCTCTCCCACCGTTCGCGCGGCGGCACTCGAAGCGGTCCGCGGTGTTGGCCGCGGCATGGATGAAATAACTTCGATCTTCCGCTGGGCGAAAGAGAATATCGAGTTCCGCGGCGAGTTCGCGGAAACTCTGCAAACTCCGCAAGTCACGCTGCAGCTCGGCGCCGGCGACTGTGACGATCATTCCACGTTGCTCGCTGCGATGTTTGAATCGCTGGGCTTCGAAACTCGATTCAACACGATTTCGACGGCTCGAGATCCGGACGACAGTTTTTCTCACGTTTTTGTGGAAGTGAAACAGAAAGGCACGGGGCGTTGGCTCGCTGTTGATTCGACCGTGCAAACTTCCTATCCCGGGTGGAAACCTCCGAATTTACGCCGGCAACAAGTGAGATCCTCGCGGCCGGCCGGATCCGCAGGCCTGGGCATTGGCACAACGTTGTTGTATCTCGGCCTGGCGCTCGTCGCCGGCAAGTACGTGATGAACAAGTGAGGGTAACGACATGATCGAAGTTGTATTACCTCAACCAAGAATGCGGGGCCTCGGGCGACCTCGAGCGTCATCGATTGCGCAGCGTCGGATGCGTCGGTTGCGCGGAATGGGTGATGACGGCATCGATTGGAGCCAGATCATCAGCACGGGCATTCAAACCGCGGGGTCGGTGGCGAAAGTCGCGGTGACTCCTCCCATGTACTCATCGATCGTGAATCCGATGACGGGCGCGTCCTCGGTCACAAGTTTCGCCGGCGCGCCTGGTCTCTATCCGTCTGGCTCAATTCCTGGCCTCAGTAGTCAGTTCGGGACGTCGTTAACCGGGCTGTTGAGCAATCCGATCGTTTTGATCGGCGGGGTCGCTCTTCTCGTACTTGCGTTTCGTCGCTAATGATTTATTCGCTGGCAAATCCGTCAAGGTTGGCGCCGATCAGTCTTGGGGCGCCTGGTGCTCGCGGCCGCTCATCTCGTCGCCGGCTTTATCGCGATGCGCGGTTGCGTGGGCATCAACTCGGGGATTTAGGCGCCAGTGCTGGGAGCAATCTCGGACCGTGGACCTTGATCGGTCCGGCGACGGTCTCGCCTAGCGGGGGTACGGCATCGTCCGCTTTGCTGTCGGCTACGCAAGGCGCAAGCATGGGGCTGATGTTTGGCGGTCCCATCGGCGCAGGAATTGGCGCAATTGCCGGTGCGATCGCGGGGATCTGGGCGTCGCATGCTGCTCGAGCGAAGGGAGCAAAAACCGAAAACGCGGCCGTCAATGAATTCTTGCCGGCATTCGATAGCAGTCTCAAAGCGATTTTCGCGGCGGCGAATTCTGGTCAGCTCGCGGCGTCGGATGCGATCACCGCTTGTCAGCAACTCTTGCAAATTTGGTGGTCGAATATGGCGCCGTACCAAACGGGGCCAGGTCGGAAAGATGGCAGCAAGGGCGGGGCGGCCTGTGGGGATGGAACGTTGAATCCTGGCGGTCCGTGTACCGGATCTCCTCACGGTCCGAAGTGTGATAGCTCATGCACGGCCGGTTGTTGTGTTGGGTGCCAGGATCTTTATCCGACGATCTTGCAAGCGATTCAGGTTTTTTCGAATCCGAACGGCGGGACGATTACAGCTTGCAACGTCTCGGCCTCTGGTTACGGGGCAACAGCTCGGAGTTCTTACACGTTGACGTATACGCCTCCCGGGGCCGCGGCTGTCGGCGGCCTGGCGGCTGATCTTGGGCTTGGCGGATCCGGCGTTGGCGGATCTTCGTCGTCCTGGCTGATCTGGGCGCTGCTCGGTGTTGGCGCTTATTACGTTGTGCAAAAGATGTGAATTCGTGGAAAAGGTTGGGTGACTCATGTATGCCGTTCTAGTGCCTCAAAATCCGCGCGGCCTTCGTGGCCTCCGCGGTTTGTCGGATGTCTGCAATGTGGATATGTACGGCAATCGGGTGTGTGGGCCGAATGTGCCGGCGTTGGGGTTGACTCCTCCGAATCCGGTTACGTGGTTCAGGTCGCCCACCTTCACAAATCTCAGGCTGCCCAACGTGTTTCAAAACGGGGGCCCGATCGTGGCTTGTCCGCAAATCATGGTGGCAAATTGTCCCGCAGGACAAACGCGTACGCGCGGCGGTCCGCCTTGCTATACGCCGGGCCCGTGCACGGGCTCGCCGTCGACGCCGGTGTCATTTCCACCTCAGTGGGGCCCTTCTACGCCTCCGTGGGGCGGTTGGAATCCGCCGGTGAGTGTCTCGGGTCAGGGATCCGGCTACACCGCTCAGGACGTTGCCACAGCGATGCAGGTGTATCAATCGAATCCGGCCGCGCTCACTCCGTCACAATTCGCGTTGCTTCAGCAGTCCGGAGTCATTGCGAGCACTTTGCCGTATAGCTCAGTTTCTTCCCTGCCTTCGGCTACTTCGGCGGCGAGCTCGGTGCCCACGACAACGGTGGCGCCGGCGCCGGTAGCGACAACGGATTTCTTCAGTACGCAATATGGGCCTCTCTCCGGTATGGGCTGGCTGTTAGTCGCCGGCGGTGCGGGGCTGTTCTTGATGATGCGAAAGGGGCGGTAATCACATGATCGTGACACTAGGGGCGCCGGCATCGCGTGGCGGCGGCGCCAGGATGATGCGGCGCGTTCGATCGGCACGGCTGCGAGAATATAACGACGGTTACTATCCGGTGCCAGGTTGGTCTTACTCGCCGGACGCGCCTTTGATGCCTCCTGCGGCCGGCGGCGCCAGGTGCGGACGAAAGAGCCTCGGCGATGGCACGGATTATCTCTCCGACAACATCAATTTTTTCGACAATTCAACCACGGGCACGGGGCTACTGACGAATCTCCCCACGTCCGCAACGGGAACGGGATCCGTCCTGACGCCGGGGCCTGGCATGCCTGGCACCAGTGGTCAACCGATCGCGGCGCCGGTGGTCACCGAATATCCGGCCTCGCCTGGCGGCTCGATGATCTCGAGTCAGCAGCTCGCACAGCTTGCACAAACGCCAGGAATCCCGTTGCCAACGGTAAGCCCGGCAACGTTGCTCGCCGCGGCTGCTCTGCCGAATGCGCCGGCGATCGTGAAGCAAGCGGCTGCGCAATATCAAGCGGCGAATCCGGTTTCCGGTTTTCTATCGGGGACAATCTTCGGGCTGCCGTCCTACCTGGTGTTAGGTGGCGGCCTTCTCGCGTTGTTGGCCTTTGCGGCGAAACGGTGATCGCGCATGTATATCGATTTGCGGCCGGCGGCGCTGGCGCGAGCTCCGCGGCGGGTGCCTCGAGTCCTCGGCGATGTGACGTCAACGGATTTGTTGAGCGCCTTGAGCGGTCCGGCGCCGGCGTCGACGTCGACAACCGGATTCTCGCCGGTTGTCATGGTGATGCTGTTGATCATTGCCGGCGTGCTGGTGATGAAGGTCGGAAAAAAAGGAGTGGCGTCATACAAAAAGGGAGTGCGTAAGCGTCGCGCGAAGAAAGAACGAGTTGCGGCGCTCGAGCGTGAACTAAAAGCGGCCAGGGCGGAATAACTCTATGTACATGACAGTCGCACCATTGCCGGCGCGCAGAGCTCGCGGTCTCCGCGGCCTCGGTCAGTTCGATATTCTTTACAACTTACTGCCTGCTGCGTTGACTCCTGCCCCTACGCCGCGGGGCGCTGATCTCACAACGACTGATCTTCTCTGGAATTGGGTTTCGTCCGGCGGTGGCATCTCTGAGGGATGTTATCCGTGGGATATCACTTGTGCGAATCGCCAGGCAATGATTCAGTCCGGCCAGGCGAAAATTCAAAACGTTGCCGACAATGCGGCCTATTACTACGGGGCGGATTCAACAACTGCGCAAGTCGCTCAACAAATGGCGGATCAGCAGAAGGCGCTTGTACCTCAGGATGTGGCGACGATCACCGCGGCAAATCTTCCAGTCGGACCTATGGGAATTCCGACCTGGCTTTGGATTGCGGCCGGCGGTCTGGGTTTGTGGTTTTTCGCTCGACGCTAAGGGGCGGTGATGATTGAAACCGTGGGCACGGCCGGCCGTACGCCGGCGAATGGTCAAGCGATGGCGGTCTGTGAAGTTTGCCGCGTCTTGGATCACGATTACAGTACGAAACCGTGCCGTTGGTGCAATCAATGCGGAGTGTGGATTTGTGCGAAAGATTGGCGCGATCTAGGCCGGCGTTTCCTGGCTGCCACGTATAAGCGGATGGGGATGTGAGGAAGCGACGAAAGAATATTTATTTCGGGTTCGGTCCAGCTCCAAAAGACGAACCGAGATTTGAGATCTATCGGAGATCTAGAGTTCCGGCGAAACGGTCGGGAAAACGGTCCGCGCGGTCAATTTCTGTGGGGGAAGGCGATCGCGCGGATCTGGTTTCGGCTCTGGTGAACCTGGGCTATGACAAGTCAGTCGCAAAACGGGCGGCCGCGGCCGCGAGTGGATCCGATTTCGATTCGCAGTTACGTGATGCGCTGAAACGGTTGGGGAAAAAGAATCCGCGTGTGAGGGCGAAAGCAATGCAGAAGAAACGGAAGAAGAAACGAAACAAGATGCCGGCCGGCCTTCGGAAGTATTGGAACAAAATCCGGCGAAAGAAAAATTCGCGTAAGCGCAAAAATGCGCATCGTCCTCGGGCTCGCAAGGTAAAGCGGACGAAACGGAGGGCGGTGAATCCTCGGCCGCGGCGCAAGCGTGTAACGTCTCGCCCGCGCCGGCGGAATCGACGGAATCCGCCTCGAGCTCCGCGGATGGTCCGGCCTCCGTTCGCCATGACGTCGACGCAACTTAAGAAGTACGCGCGCGCGTTGGCCAGGGTGACGGGGAAACGAGTACAAATCAAATCGCGATAACCGCGAGGGGCAATGCTCAGCTCGAAACAAGCATGGCGCACGATCGCGGTTTTGCATGACAATCCGCAATTCCTTGTTCGCCGGCTGGCCGATGTTGAACGGGATGAGATTTCACGGGCGATGATCTTATGCGGCGGTGATGTGGATCTGGCGTCAACTCGGCTTGGGATCTCCCGGGCGACGTTGTACAAGAAACTCGCCAAGATGGCGAAAGCGGAATGAGTTCAACCGGCCTCAGATTTCGTAAACCGGTGGGCGAGATCAGCGATCGCGCCAAACGGTATCGGGCTAATTCGATGATGGGGCCGCCTCCGCGGCGCTGTCATTGGTGCAAGACAACTCG
>Ga0210396_10000669_pt1 | contig 41145 bp, 31 predicted proteins | sample IncBWH17OmetaG_FD_155466 | JGI IMG/M metagenome (GOLD analysis project Ga0210396, IMG submission 155466) | Forest soil microbial communities from Barre Woods Harvard Forest LTER site, Petersham, Massachusetts, United States - Inc-BW-H-17-O ... | reverse complement strand
GGCCCGCCACCCCCGCCGCCCCCGCCCCCCCCGCCCCCCGACACCGGCCCAACCGCCGCCATCCAGGCGTCCAACATCACCTCGCCAACCGCGCCCTCCACTGTCACCGTCACCTACACTGGAGCCGCCGCAGTCCAGCCGTCGTCGATCGCGGTCGGAAACATCAGCGTCAGCGGGCCGGACGGGATCCTCGAAGTCTCAAGCGCCCAGGCGGACGCCCCTTCCTGTTCGTCGCTCATGGCAACCTACACCATCGCCGCTCCGCAAGGGGGCTGGGCCAGCAGCGACAACGGCACCTACAACGTCGCCCTTAACGCCAATCAGGTCGTTGACAACAAGGGGATGGCGGCAAATAGCGCAAGTGGATCATTTACCGTCAATGTGCCGTCTTTCACGACGACGACCGGCCCAACCGACCCGACCTTCGCCGGCGGCAACACCGTCAGCGCCGGCTTCGTCACGGAGGCGATCCTTTCCCAAAGCAACGGAAAGGTCCTGGTTGTGGGGCACCAGGGAGATCCGTCCAAGGGCCAGGAAGAGGGCGTGATCGAGCAGCTCCGCTCCAATGGTGCACCGGCGACGGGCTTCGGCAACAATGGGATGATTGTCACGCCCGTCGGCCAGGCGTATTACGCCGCGGCCATGCCCGACCCGAATCACTTCATCGTAGCGGGCACGAGCTCAGGCAATTTCGTCCTTCGCGAATACAACCTCAACGGAACGCCGGTCAATTCCTTTGGGACCAATGGAACGGTCATCACCGACTTCGGCACCGCCACCGACGCCGCCCGCGCTCTGGCAATCGATCCCGACGGGACAATCGTTGCGGCCGGAGATTCGGGCGGGAACTTTGCCTTCGCCCGCTACCTGCCCAATGGCCAGCTCGACTCGAACTTCGCCCAGGCGGGCCGCCAGCTTTTTGCCCTGGGCAGCGGGAACAATGGGCTGGCGGCGATCGCGCTCCAGAGCGACGGCCGAGTCGTCGCGACTGGCAGCGAAGGCTCGAAAGTCATCGTCGTCCGTCTGACCAGCTCGGGCGAGGCCGACGGCAGTTTCGGCAATGGCGGCGTGACCGCCGTCAGTTCCCTGGCCGTCCGAACCGACCTGGGCGAGGCGGACCACACGGAGGGTCTGGCGCTCTTGCCGGATGGCGGCATCCTCGTCGCCAACCGTACGCCCTCCGGGCATTTCGGGCTTGTGCGGCTCAATACCGACGGATCGGTCGACGGCAGTTTCGGCGCCGGCGGCCTGGCCACGGCGGACTTCGGCGGGGACGACGACGCCGACTCCATCATCATGCAGAGCACCGGGCCGGTCATCGTCATCGGCACGTCGCTCAAGAATGGCACCGCCCAGACCGCGCTGGCGGCTTTCGATCCCAGCGGCGCGACGATCAACAGCTTCGGCAACAACGGCCTGCTCACCTTGCCCAGCGGCATTCCCGGATCGGTCGCCGCCCAGAACACCAGCGGCACGATGGCGACCAAGGCCCTGCATGTCGGGGACATTATTCTCCGCGCGTTTGGTACCGTGACCGCCGACGGACGCGTCATCATCGGCACGACGAATCAGGCCGTGGCCGCCACGACTTCATCCACCCTGCGACGGCTCATCGTCCCGGGCGCGCTGCTCAGCGGGCCGGGCACGGGGATGCTGCTGGGCTCGTTCGGCTTTGTGGACGGGCGAATCAAAAAGCTGAACGTCTCAATCAACGGAGCCCCCGTGACGCTCTCCCTGCTTGGCGGGACGGCGACGGCATCGCAGGATGGAAATGCGCTGGACCTGACGGTCGATGATGCGGGCCGGGGCGTGGTCCTCTCGGTCAACTCGGGCGCAGCGGCGGTGACCCTCGGAAATGTCACCGTCAGCGGAACGGTGAGATCGCTGTCAGCGCCAAACTGCGATCTGGCCGGCACACTGCACGTCACCGGCTCGATTGGGCGGCTACTGCTTCACAACATGACCGGCAGCGTTTACAGCGGCGCTTCAATCGCCGGGGCGTCGGTCAACAACCTCTCCGGAACTCTCTTCGCGGTCGAGGCAATCGGCCGGCTCAAGGCCGCCGACCTCACCGGGACGATCGCCTCCGGCAGTGGTGCGATCGGCAGCATCTTCGCGGCGTCCATGGAGAAGGCGATGATTCTCAGCGGCGCCAACTTTGGGGACGACGGTCACCTGGGCGGGGTCGATCCCGACACCTTCGGCCCCGGCTCAATCGGCTCGATTCGCGTCACCGGCGGCATCACCTCCAGCTTCATCGGGGCCGGCGTCGATCCGGTCGATTCCACCTTCGGCAACGCCGACGACAAAGCCGCCGGCACCGCCCCCAGCGTCATCCGCTCGATCGTCGCCGCCAGCGCCGACGCCGCCACTCGCTTCGAGGCCCGCGCCTTCACCCACGTCAGCCTGGGTCAGAACATCGATCCGGCCGCCGACCCCCGCTTCCGGATCCTCACGTGATGCGCAACATGCCTTTCGATGTAACAAAATGTAACAATTTGTAACATCCGGCGGTGTCGCTTCAGCGAACATGGGCTTATTCAGTCAAACTGAGCGGTTTTCATCTGGCGCGAGCCGTTTCTTCGTGGCACGGGTTTCTAACCCGTGGACGACCGAGTCGTTGAACTGACGCCGGTTTTGGTGTGGGAAAACCACCTTGCCTTGCCGCCTGCTTCTGTGTTGAAGCCGCGTTGCGCGGGCTAATGAAACTTGATTTTCCCACACCAAACCGCTGCCTGTTGAACGACTTCACCGTCGCACGGGTTAGAAACCCGTGCCACGAAAAAGCGCTCGCCCTCACGAAAATCGCACAGTTTGAGTTATTTAGGGATTACGGTTTGCTCCGCGCCTTCCGTGGTTACGTGGTGCCTCTGAATTTCCCGGTCCAAGCCCGTCCACAGGATCATGAGATAGCCCGCCAGCAAGCCGAAACATGGGATCCCGTAGCGGAAGAAATCGCCCCGCCAGGCGTGGATCGGCATGATCGCCGAGAGAAAAATGATCAAGAGAGCAGCCACCAGCCGCAGACGGCTCGCGGGCGGCTGCGGCATGAGGAGCAGCACCACCCCCGCCGTGTTCACGATCACGTTCAGCAGAAGGTGCCGGGCATTGGTGTCGGGGCTGAACGCGAGGGCAACGGTCATCAAGCCGGCCCATTCCAGCGCGACGAGTCCAGCGTTGGGCGGTTTGGCCCGCGCCGTCCGGCCCGGCGATCGCCACAAGGAAACCCCATGAGCCCGATAGATCCATGCGACCACCACCAGCGCGACCAACCCCACGCCGCCCGCGACGGCCATGATCGCCGCGCCGGAAAAACCGTAGGGCTCCAGCAGGCGGCCCAGGGCGCTGGTGATGGAAAGACTGAGCATGTCCCCGATGCCATGGATCTGGATCGCGCCTGGGCTTGCCGGCGCCACACCGACCCACTTCAGCAAACCGCCAAACGACACGCGCAGACAGCGCAGGTCTTCCCGCCATCCCAGCAAGATTGCCGGCAACAGGGCGAAGAAGATCGACCCGAGCACCATTCCCGCCGCCGTCTTCCATCGCCGGCGAAGAAGCAGATAGGGTAGAACGACGATCGGCAGGTACTTGATGTTGAAGGCAAACGCCAGCGCCATTCCCGCCAGCGCCGGCCGTCGATCCAGCCACCACAGCGCCAGCGTGAACATCAGCAGCATGAGCCCGTCGGTTTCCAGCATCGTCAGTTGCAAGCGCAATTCGTTTTCGTTGAGGAGCGACACGAGAAGCGCGACCAGCAGAAAAGCACCCGCTCCGGCGGGATCGAGCCGCTGGCCCATTGCCCTGGCCGCCAGCAGCACCGATCCGATCAGCACCAGTGCATTAATGAGAAGCGCCACCTCTGCCGCGTGCAGCATCGAGAGGCGTGTCAGCGGCGTGTAAAGGAACGCAACCAGCGGCGGATAGACGTACTTCTGCGCGGGCTTGCCGGCGGTGTAAATGTCGCGACCTTCCATCGCAAACTGGGCCGCCTGGTAAAACGTCCCGAAGTCCCCCATGTGGGCCGCGTTGTCCTGTCGTTCGTGATGGTAGTGGTAAATCAGCAGGTATCCGAAAATGGCCACGAGACCCGCAAGGGGAATCCAGAAGCCCAACGCAGTCCTGCCAGAATGGCTTGGCATCACATCCATCGTGATCGATTCGGGGGAAGCCGAATTCATGGGATCGCGGGCAATTCACCCCATCGGTTCTAAACCCTTGTCCGGCAATGTGCCAGAGAAGGTATATGTAGAATTCTCGATCTTATAGCCAACCGGATCGCCAGAGTCGATATACTCCCCTCCAACGCAATTCGAGTGCTTTTCGATCCCCGGAAAGGGGGATGCGATGACGGCACAATGGCTGCTCAACTGGTGGAACCTGATCTTTCTCCTGCCGTTCGCACTGGCCCTGCTGTACCTGGGCCTGTACACGGCAAGCGGAATCACGTTCGGAGACGCCGACGTCGATCATGATTTCGACGCCGACGGCGGTTTTGACTCCGATGGCGACGTTGATGCCGACCACGATCTCGACGCGGAACACGTTGACGCTGATCACGATGTCGACAGCGACCACGATGCGGACGGCGATCACGACGCCGATTCCGATTCGGACGCCGATCACCCGTCCCAGATACCGATCCATGCTGCGATGTTGAGCTGGATGGGAGTGGGCCGCGTGCCCGTCAGCATCGTGCTGATGGTACTTCTGCTGACGTGGGGCGTGGCCGGTTTTCTGACCAACGCGTTCCTTCAGGAACGGGGTGCAGCGGCGGCAATCATGTCGATTCCGCTGGCGGCGCTCACGAGCATCGTGCTGACGCACCTGGTTGCGACGGCGGTCGCGCGCTATCTCCCGCTCTATGAAACAACCGCCCGGCGGCGGCACGCCCTGCTGGGCTCGGTCGGCGAAGCGATCCTCCCGATCGATCAGAAATTTGGCATGGTCGGCGTACGTGATGCGACGGGGGACCTCTATCAGGTCCCCTGCCACACCGATGAGCCGACCGGTGTGATTCCAAAGGGCGCCAAAGTGCAACTGGTCTCTTACAACGTCAAACAAAGCCTGTTCTGCGTCCGGCGGCATGAACCCACGGAGTCGCCCGCCGTCACGCAGCAGCATTCTTAGCGAAAGTGAGGAACCATGTTCATCCTCTTTTTGTTCTTCCTCATCGGGTGCGGATTGATGATCGCACCGTGGCTGCCCGGTGTAACGCCCCACTTGGGCATCACCGAGGCCGCGATCTCCACCGGTTTTGGACTTGCACTGGTGATCATCGTGGGCATTCTGACGATGATCACAAAGCTCTATCGCAAGACCTCGGCAAGCATGGCCTTTGTCCGTACCGGCATGGGAAACGCCAAGGTGATCCGCGACGGCGGCGCCATCGTTCTGCCCGTCATTCATCACGTGACGCCGGTTTCGCTGGAGACCATGCGGCTGAACGTCGAACGCCGCGCGCAGCACGCTTTGATCACGCGCGACAATCTGCGCGTCGATCTGTCAGCCGAGTTCTACATCAAGGTAGAGCCGAATTCAGACCACATCCTCCAGGCCGCGCGTTCCCTCGGTGGCAAGAACGTCCAGCCGGATGCGGTTAGCGACCTGGTCCAGGAAAAGCTCGTCAGCGCGCTCCGCACCGTCGCGGCGACCAAGGACCTGGTCGAGCTGCACGCCAAGCGCGACGAGTTCGCCAGCGCCGTGCAGGAGATCATTCAGCACGACCTGGCGAGCAATGGGCTTACGCTCGAATCGGTCACCATCTCGTCGCTCGACCAGACCGATCCCGGACAACTTCAGGACAAAAACGTTTTCGACGCCCAGGGCCTGCGCAAGATCGCCGAGATCACTTCCAAGGCCAAGGTCGAGCGCAACCAGATCGAGCGCGAGGCCGAGCGGCAGGTGGTTGAGAAGAATGTCTTCACGGCCAAGAAAGTGCTCGATCTTCAGCGCGATCAGGCCGAGTTCGAGGCCGAGCAGAAAATGAAGGTGGCCAACGTCCGCGCCGGCCGCGACCGCGAGGTGCAGGAATTCAAGATCACGCAGGATGAAGCCATCTCGCGGCGCGACATTGAGAAGATGAAGAACATCGAGACGACCGAGGTCGAGCGGACGCTGGCCGTCGAGCAGGCGCAGATCGCCAAGCGCGTGGCGCTGGTGGCGAAGCTCCGCGAACAGGAGACGGCCGAGATCCTCAAGAAGCAGACGATCGAAGTCGCCGAGCGGAATAAGGAAGTTGCCGTGGCCGAGAAGGAGCGCGAGCGCGCCGAGGCCCAGGCGGCGGTGCTGACCGCGGAGGCCGAACGCGAGGCCGCCAAGCAAAAGGTCATGACCGTGACGGTGACCAGCGAAGCCGATCGCGAAGCCGAGAAGCAGTTGATCGCGGCCAAGCAGGTGATCGAGCAGAACAAGCTCCGCGAGCAGACCGCCGCGGACGTCGCCGCGTACATGGCGCTGAAGAAGGCCGAGGCCGAGAAGCAGGCCGCCGAGGCGCAGTCGCAGGCGAAGTTGCGTCTGGCCGAGGCCGCGGCGCAATCCGCCGCCAGGCAGGCCGAGGGCGAACGGGCGATCAAGATGGTCGATGTCAACATCGGCCGCGAGCAGGTAAACGTCGAACAGGCCCGCGTCGAAGTCGAACGCCAGAGCCTCTCCAACAAGCAGGAGTTCGAGGGCGCCGCCCTGCAATTCGAGCTGGAGAAGCTGCGGATCGCGGCGGAGCGGGACGTCCGCATCGCCGCCGCCGAGGCGATGGGCAACATGCTGGCCAAGGCGCAGATGCAGATCTTCGGCGACCCAACGACAATGGCCGCGATGGCCCAGCAGTTCCTGCACGCCGCAGGGCTCGGCATCGCCGCCGAGGGCCTGCTCAAGACGCTGCCGCCGCAGGGACAGGAGTTGTTGTCCAAGGTCGCCGGCGCGGTTGCCTCGCAGCTTCAACCCAAGCCCGAAGGGGGGAACGGTGTAACGGTTGGACTGAGCGGAACCGCGGACGTGCCTGCGGGAGGCGCGACTGAAACGAGGTAGGAGTATGTGCCGCTGACCTGCCGTTGGAAACGGATTCCCGTGGCACGGGCTTCCAGCCCGTGCTGGAGATGTTCAAGAGTGGAAGACCTCGCTCGCAGAGTTTTTCTGATATCGCGCCGCTCGCACGGGCTGGAAGCCCGTGCCACGGCAGTCCCGTTCATGCACGATGATCGAGAGGCTGGCCAATGACTTGGCGAGAACAACTCAATCAGGGCCTGGGCGCATTCGGTTTGCGGATTCCCGATTCGCTTCCGCTGGACCAGTTGGCGGTGAAGCTGACGGACAACCCGTGCCGCAACACCGCCGCTCTGGTGGCGGTCACCAGTTTGCTTTTCTACGCCGCCGAGCGCGGGCGGAATGCGAAGGTGAAGGACATTTTCGACGCGTCGATCTACTGCTCGACGTGCCTGTCGGTCGGCTACGGCGACATCTTCGCCCGAACCCCGCTGGGGAAGCTGATCGGCACGACGCTGATGACCCTCGGCCCCGCCCTCAGCAACGCCGCCCTCGACGGCCCCGCTGCCCGCCGCGACACCACACAGCAGGAAATCCTCCAGACTCTAAAGCAGATACTTGGCCGTCTCGCAGAGGAGAATGTGACCACACCCTGACTACCCAAAAATGTAACACTTTGTAACATTTTGTAACATCGCAATGGTTGTTGCCGGCGGGGAGTCGCCACGGCATGCTCGCCGCAGGGGACCAGCCAGGTCATGCAACGTTTGCAACGTTTTGCAACGTTTTTCGCATTGTCCAAACGTTCGACAGGCCCGCAGCGGGCCGGGAAAACGCTGAAAACGTTGCAAACCGTATAAAACGTTGCACGTGAACTGAACACATCTAAAACGAAAGCCGTCGGCACGGGTTGAAAACCCGTGTCACGCGAAGCAGTATCGTCACACTACACGTTATTTGACGGGAAGGTGTGTGTCGTTATGAACCGAACCGCGCTCACGTGGATGCTCGCGCCGCCGCTTCTGACGTTGCTGGCTGCGGGCCCGAGCACCGAACCCGTTTTGCCCTACCACCAGACCAAGGAGCCCGGGCCGTCGCTGTCGCCCCGGGAGGCGATGGCGAAGATGCAGCTTCCGCCGGGGTTCAAGGTGACGCTGGTGGCTTCCGAGCCGGATATCGTGAATCCCACCGCGTTCACATTCGACGACCAGGGCCGCATCTGGGTGACCGAATCGGTCGAGTATCCGCGCGCTTCCGCGGGGCCGGGGCAGGACAAGATTGTCGTTTGCGAATCGACGAATCAGGATGGGCACTTCGACAAATTCACCACGTTCAAGGACGGCCTGAACATTCCCGCCGGCATCGCCATCGGCAATGGCGGCGTCTACGTTACCAACTCGCCGGACGTCCTGTTCCTCCAGGATTCCACCGGCGCGGGCAAGGCGGACAAGCAAACGACGATCCTCACCGGCTTCGGCCGCGACGACCGCCACGAGCTGCCCAACAGCCTCACCTGGGGCCCGGACGGCTGGCTCTACGGCATGAACGGCGTGTTCAACCAGTCCCGCGTCGAGCACGACGGAAAAGTCGACGACTTCACCTGCGCCATCTGGCGATGGCATCCCAGAACCCACCGCTTCGAGCTGTTCTGCCAGGGGACCAGCAATCCCTGGGGCCTGGATTACAACCGCCAGGGCGACTGGTTCGTCTCCTGCTGCGTGATCGACCACCTGTTTCACATGACCCAGAGTGGCTACTACGAGCGCCAGGGCGGGCCCTACCCGCCGCAGACGCATTGGCTACCATCGATCACCACGCAGAGGCACCAGATGGCCGCGTACTCGGGTCTGTGCATCTACGACGCCGATCAGTTCCCCACCGAATATCGTGGACTTCTGTTCATGGGCAACCTGCACGGCAGCGCCATCAACTGCGACACCCTCACCCGCAACGGCGCCACCTATGTGCAGCGCGATGCGCCCGATTTTCTCCAGGCCAACGACGACTGGTTTATGCCGGTCTCGCAGAAGATCGGGCCGGACGGCTGCCTGTATTTCATCGACTGGTACGACCGCTACCACTGCTACCAGGACGCCGGCCGCGATCCACAGGGCGTCGACCGCACCCGCGGGCGGATCTACCGGATCAGCTATGGCGACCCGCCGAAGGTGCCGGCGTTCGATCTCCAGAAGATGTCGGCGCAGGAGCTGATTAAGCTTCTCTCGCATCCCAATGTCTGGTGGCAACGGCAGGCGCAGCGGGTGCTGAACGAAAGGTTTGACGAGTCGATGGCGCCGACGCTCAAGAAGATGGCGCTGGACACGTCTGATCCGACGCCGGCCCACATGCACGCGCTGTGGCTGCTGGTCAGCCAGCACCAGCTCGATCCGGAATTTCACGTGCGGGTCCTGGACAGCGCCGATGAGCCCACTCGAAATTGGGGCGTGCGCGCCGCCGGAGAGATGCAGAGTGCGACGCCGGAGATATTTCAGAGGCTTCTGGCCCTGACCCGCGACCCCGAGCCGGACGTGCGGGTGCAGGTAGCCGTCGCCGCGGGACGGCTCGGGCAGCCGGATGGGATGCCGCTGCTGATGGCAAGTCTGGAAAATCCAGTCAATGTGGCTGATCCGCTGATCCCAAAGATCATCTACAACAACCTCCTCCCGCGGATTCCCAAAGACGGCGCTCAAATCCTCCAGCAGATCGAGAAGGATTCGGCGATCCAGAAGAACTTCGGCGACTCGGTGGTCGGCTGGATTCGCGATGCGGTCAACGCGCTGAACCGCACGCCGCAGCAGATCGTCGAGGCGCTGGCGAAACGGCTTCCCTCGAATCCCGATCAGCTTTCTCGCGGAACCGTCGAACGCCGGACGCGTTCGGATTTGCAGAGCGTGGTGGATGCGTTTGAGACGCTGGGGGTCCAACCGGCCGAGGCATCGAGATTATTCGACGGCGCCCTGCGGAGCCGGATTTCGCAGATCGCCGCGGGCAATAGTGCGTCGCGCGTGCCCGCAACCGCGATCGCGCTGTGGTGGGACGACCCCGTCGCCCTGCGGACCGCCCGCACGATCATCGCCGATCCGAATGCTCCTGCCGCGGTCCGCAGCCAGTTCGTTCACGCGCTGGGCCGGCAGAAGAGTCCGGAAAACATTGGCGCCTTTGCCGCCCTGCTCGCCGACAATTCCGCCCCGACGCTGATCCGGCAGAGCGCCGCCACGGCGCTGGGCGCGATGGACAACGCCAACGCCGCGGAAGCGCTGCTCGATCATTTCGACCAGCTCCCGGTGGACCTGAGGCCGATGGTCATCAACTCGCTGGTCCTCTCCAGGACCTCGGCGCGATTGCTCTTGGCCTCGATCCAGGACAAGAAAATCCAGCAGAGCAACATGAACGAGAACCACGCCCGCACGATCAGCGAGCTGGGCGATCCCGAGCTTACCAAGCAGCTTTCGCAGGTTTGGGGCACTGTCCGTACCGAGCGCGATCCCAAGCGGGCGCAGCTCGCCGCCAGCTACAAGACCCTGTTCCTCTCGCACGGCGGCGACGCTTCCAAAGGCTGGCTTGTTTTCGACGCTAAGTGCGCCCAGTGCCACGCGATCTACGGCCGCGGCGGCGCTATCGGCCCCGACCTCACCGGTGTCGGCCGCGATAACCTCGACCTCATCCTCAGCAACGTCCTCGATCCCAGTCTGGTAGTTGGAAAACCCTATTACGTCTACGTCGCCCGCCTGAAGGACGGCACCCTCTATAATGGCCTGCTCGTCGAGGATTCGCCGCGCCAAGTCGTCCTCAAGGAGCCGACCGGAACCCACGTGATCCCCCGCGACCAGCTCGACAAGCTCGTTCAGCAGACTATCTCGATGATGCCCGAGGGCCTGGAGGCGACCATGAGCAAGGATGAGTTCTGCGATCTGATTGCGTTTCTGCTGACCAAGTCGCCACCGACTGGAAAATAGCCGTGACTGACGACCGCAGTCAAACCGATGCGCCGGCAGTTGGAGATCGGCCGGTCCTGCCCTATCGAAAGGGCAAAAGGTTCAGGCGCTCAATGTTTGTCCGATTCGGATACTTTTGTATCGGGTTTTGTGGAGGTTTTATTGTCGCCAGCCCGGTGGTGGTCTTCCTGCCGGTTCGTATTCTGAATATGCCAATCGTCCGCGCTGCCCTGTTTGCCACGCCGGTCGCCGCGGGCATCCTGACGCTGGCTTTGGGCGAGATCGACGCCAGGAACAGACATGCCGTGCGACCTTCTAAGGGTGCGAGCGCCGGCCCGAGACAGTTCAGGCCCATGATGATGTGGTGCGACAAGTGTAGGCGTCTTACGCGGCATTCCATTGAGGTGCATGGACTCAACGATCGCGCCCTTGAATGCACCGAATGTCATCAGGGCAGGATCATCACTGAAGCGGACCTTCAACGTCCGGCGAGCGGAGTGAAACAGAATGATACCAAATGAAACAGTTTTGGCAGTGCCGCGCCGCGGCCGGGCCGCCTTCTCCTGCCACTTGCTGGAATCGCCGGTCGGCAAGCTGACGTTGCTGGCCGATGATTCAGCGCTCGTCGCAGTGCTCTGGGAGACGGAGCGATACAACCGCAATCAGTTCGGACCGAGCGTCGAAGCCGATGATCATCCGGTCCTGCGTAACGCGCGCCGGCAGCTCGAGGAGTATTTCGCCGACAAAAGGAAAACGTTCGACCTTCCCCTCCATCCGCGGGGCACGGAATTCCAACTGTGTGTCTGGGCCGGCTTGCAGGACATCCCCTTTGGCGAGCTTTGGAGTTACGGCAAGCTTGCCCGGCACATCGGCCAGGGCGGCGCCGCCCGCGCCGTCGGCGCTGCCAACGGCCGCAACCCGATCCCGATCATCATCCCCTGCCATCGCGTCATTGGCAGCGACGGAACCCTCGTTGGCTTCGGCGGCGGCCTGGACGTCAAGGCCCGCCTGATCGAGCTGGAACGCGGCAAGCCAGCCGGTCCGTGGGCCTGAGGGGATCGGCGGGTTACGTTCGTGCCTCGAACTCGGCGCCGATGCGGAACAGGTGCTGCTTGAGCATCTGGCAATTGCGGACGACGCAGACGATGGCGCTGCGCTCTTCGCCATCAGCAGGGAACATCATCTCGAACCGCTTTCCCACCGGCATGCCGGTGTGGTGGGTGATGGCGATTCCTGCGGGGGAGATGTCGCGAAGAACGACGTCGGCCATTGGGCGGTCAGGATCGTCGGGATCGGTAACGATGGTGAGCCGTCGACGGGTCAGCACCCGCGACTGGCGGCGCAATTCTTCCGGGACCGCCGTTGCCTCGAATTGCCGCAGCAACCGATCGAAATCCGGGCGGGAAAGCTGCATGGCTTACCAGCCTCTCTCCCCCCGGCCGTGGAAATGGTTCATCCGTGACACCGCGGCGGCAATGAGATGAATCCGCCGGCACCTTCGATTCCATCTACTGCGAATGCGCACGCGGCGTTGATGATTGCAAATTTTGCGACAGGTCGATTATGAAGCAGGAAGATAGGCTTCCAACCGTTCCCCGAGGTGATGGAAATCGACGGAGGCCTTGACCCAGTAATCGGTGGCGCCCGAGGTCATGGCCTTCTGGGAGAATTGCGGATCGGCCAGCGCGCTGAAGATGATGACGGGGAGATGCGCGGTCTGCGGGTTGCGGCGGACCTGCTTGAGGACTTCCAGGCCGTCAATGTCGGGCATCATGAGGTCGAGGATGACCAGGTCGGGGTGGTGAGCGTCGAGGTAGGCCAGGGCCTTGATCCCGTTATCCACGAAAGCCGCGTTGTGGCCGAGCTGCCTGACCAGCAAGGCCAACAGACGTCCCGTTCCGGCATCATCGTCAACGATTAAGACATGGCCGCTCACGCGGTTACTCCCGGGTACGGCAGACACAAATTGAGGGAGTTCATTCCAGGGGGCTGTCCCCCGTCACCTTCCTTTAACTCCGACGATCGAAACATTACCGCTCCAAAGCCCTCAAGCCAGCGCCAAAATACGTACTTCGGCTGCGATGGTGTGCAGATGTGCATTTTTTAGCGAGGAACTCAACTGCCCAGCTCGCTTCTTACGGCCCTTCTGTGAGGTAATCCACGTTGAAATCGTAATCCCACCATGGGAAGTACAAATTGTTGCCGTTCACCTCGACCTCCCCGCGCTGGAAATCGAGCGGCTCACTGCGCAGGGATGACTTGGGCGGCGTGAGCGCGGCCCCGTAGTCGCGGTTTACGATCATTCGATACGAATCCTGATGTCCGAAGTAAAACTCGCGCACGCGCGGATCGTCGCTTTGGCGAAGGCCGTACGATGGATCGGCCGGCAGCCAACCCCACGGTTCGACGTAGAACTCAGCCCAGTCGTGCATGTTGAGGTCGACCCGTTTGGTTTCCCACCCCGACTGCCACCGGGCCGGGACGCCGGCGAGGCGGCACATGGTGATGAAGAGCATCGACTGCACGCCGCAGTCGCCCCGCCGGCTGGCAAACGCCTTCTCCGACAGACTCGGGATCGTGCTGTACTCTTCCTCCGCGCAATAGGACATGTTGGCTGCGATGTAATGGAAAATCCTGCGCGCTTTGGCCAGCGGGTTCGTCTCGGTCCCAATGATCTTCGCCACCGTCTCGCGAAGCTGTGGAGAAAATCGAATGTGCGGCGGGCGCTCCATCAAATACGCGCCGCCCCACTTCGCCGGTAGCGGCCGCGCCCTGGCATCTTCCACCGACGGGTAATACGCCGACGAAGTGAATTCAAAGGTCTCCTCAAACCTCATCGGCTTGGCCGGGTCCACGACCGCCTGCTCGAAATAAACCGTGCGCTGCGCCGCGCCGTCTGTCGGCGGCTCGCTGGAGGCGCTGGGAGCGATCACCTTGTACGCCGGCGGTGAGCCGATCAGCTTCACATCGCGCTGACGCAGGTATTCCTGCGGGAACGGCAGCCACACGCGCACCATCGCGCCGGCCTTCATTTGCGGCGCGTTGGCGGCGATCGTCAACACGTATCGAACCCGGTGCCGCATTGGCACCACTTCGCTGCCACCCGACTTCCGTGCCTCGGCAATCACGCGGGCCAGATGATCCTCCAGCTTCCACTGCGGCGCCTCGGCCGGCGCCGTCTGCCGGCGCTGTTTTGCCTCACCACAGAATCGGAAAATGTTGCTCGGCTCGCGCTCGAAGTAGGCCACGCGGCCGTCGATCAACCGGAATTGCACCTGGCCATCGCGGCGCCAGCGCTCCAGATCATCGGGCGTCGCGCCGGGGACAGATTGCTGCAATCTGGCGAGCATGGCCGCCGCGTCCAGACGGTAGGCGATGCGAATGCGGGTGATGATCTCGCGCAATTCTCCCGCCGCGGGCTGGGACTGCGGGCCCGCCGAATCGAGCAGCTTCTCGGCCTGCGCGAATTGCCCCTGATCCATCAGCTTGCGGGCGTCAAGGACCAGAGGATCGGTTGAGGTGAAGGCCGCGGATGCGCCGGTCGGCTCCGATTGGCCGCTCGCAACGCTACTTTCCAGCAGTGCTGTCATGGCAATTGCCCCGGCGATCAATGCAACGCCGACCTGGGTCCATCGCATCCGTCCTCCTGCTCAGGAATCGAACGCACGGGCAAGAGGATAACCGCGACATGTTTGGCCGCAACGCTGAAGCCTTGTGGCACAGTCGAGGCGACTGTGCCACGTCCCTTCGGCGTTGCGGGGAAATGAGGGAAGGATAGGCGTTCAGGCGCTGGCGGCTTTGGAAACCGAGACTGGCGCCGGCACGTGCTTGGCAACCCGGGCGCGAAGCTCTTTCATTGAGAACTCCGCCTTCACCAGGCGGTCGGAAACGCCCAGCTCGCGCGCCACGGCGACCTGCTCGGCGGTCATCAGCCCGCTCAGCATGATCACCGGAAGCTTCGCCCATCTTGCCTGCGCCCGAATCGCCTGGAGAAATCCAAGTCCGTCCATCCGCGGCATCGCCATGTCCAGCAGGACCAATTGCGGATTGCACTGGTCGATGACGCGCAATCCGTCCTGACCGTTCTCCGCCGATACGACGGTATACCCCTGATTCTCCAGAACCCGCTGGAACAGCAACCGCATTTCCGGCTGATCGTCGACGACAAGCACTGTGCTCATAACTGGCGTCCGATAATTGCACCTGCCGCGCGCTGTGGGCGCGGCGCCTACCCAAAGAGTGTCGGATCGATCACACAACCGGTTTAGGTTCGACTGCCCTGGTGGTCCGGGGAATTATGGGTGCTACAATTTTGCCGCCAATGAGCAACGTCATGGACTACAGCTTATCGCCTCGTCCCTCGCAAAGGGCGGTGTGGGGACGGCGCGCGGTTGTGCTGCTCGTCTGCCTGGCGCTGGCGATGCTGTTCTACCAGGTGTATGGCACACAGCTCGGCGGTAAGTCTGACAATATCCTCTGGCTGAAAAATCTGGACGACGGATTCCGCCAGGCGCGACAGACCGGTAAGCCGGTGCTCGTCGATTTTTCCGCGAGTTGGTGCCCGCCCTGCCAGGAGATGAAACGCTCGGCATGGCCGGATGCCCGGGTCGAACAGCTTGTCAAACGGGATTACATTCCCGTGCTGCTCGACGTCGACGGCTCCGGGACCCAGGTCCCGGCCCAGCGGTACGGCGTCGAATTTATTCCCGCCGTCTTCATCCTCGACGCCCAGGGGAACATCCTCCGCCGCGGGCAGTTCATGTCGAAAGATCAGTTACTGGCCTTCCTGCGCGCCGATAAGCACGCCGGCTGAACCAAGCCCACAGCCGCCCGTGGTTCTACTTCAATGCCACCGTGCGATATAGACTACCGGCATGACCCGCCACGCCCTCAATGCGTCGTTCACCCTGTTTCTGGCGATCGCCTTGCAAGCTCTCGCAGACACTCCCAAGGCCGGACCGGAGTTTGATGAATCGAAGCTCGCCGCGGTCCCGCGGGCGATCGAGCGCACGATCGCCGATCACGAAATCAGCGGCGCCGTCACGCTGATCGCGACCCGCGACCGCTTCGTGCAGCTCTCGGCCGTCGGCATGGCGGACGTCGAGAACAAGACGCCGATGCGACCGGATGCGATCTTCTGGATCGCTTCGATGACCAAGCCGGTGACCGCCACGTCCATCCTGATGCTCGAGCAGGAAGGAAAGCTGTCGATCGACGACCCGGTGGCCAAGTACATCCCCGAGCTGGGCAGCCTGAAGCTTTCCGACGGCCGGCCCGCCAACATCACCCTCAAGCATTTGCTGACCCATACCTCCGGAATGCTGCTCGAAGCCCCGCGGGACGTAACGAGCCGGGCCCACACGCTCGCGGATTTGATCCCCGCGTACGCCAGGGCGCCGCTACGCTTTGAGCCGGGTACGAAATGGGAATACTGCCAGGCGGGGATCAACTCGCTGGGGCGGGTGATCGAGGTCGTCTCGGGCAAGTCGCTTCCCGAGTTTTTCCAGGAACGGATTTTTGTGCCGCTGGGAATGAAGGACACGACGTTTTATCCCAGCCCGGAACAGGCCCGTCGCCTCGCGGTGACTTACCGCAAGGCTGGAGACAAACTCGAAGCCGCGCCCTCGCCCGTGACGCCGCACGACCACTATCCCGCCGCCAACGGCGGACTCTACTCCACCGCCTCCGACTACGGCCGCTTCTGCCAGATGCTCTTGAGCGACGGCACGTTTGAGGGCCACCAGATCCTCCGGCCCGAGACTGTGAGGCGAATGCGCTCGATCCAGACCGGCGATCTCCACACTGGCTTCACAGAGGGCGACGGTTGGGGCCTGGGCGTCTGTGTCGTCCGCGAGCCCCAAGGCGTCACCGCCATGCTCTCGCCCGGGACCTTCGGCCACGGCGGCGCGTTCGGCACACAGGCATGGATCGACCCCGTGAAAGGCGTCATCTACGTGCTGATGGTTCAGCGACGGGACTTTGGAAACTCCGATAACTCCCCGGTGCGCAAAGCGTTTCAGGAGGCCGCTGCGGAGGCGCTTACCAGCCCGTGAGTGGTCCTCTTGCCAAGCCGGGTGCGGAGCGCGGCGAAGCCCCGGATCCTGATAGCGCAACGGGATCCGGGGCTTCGCTGCGCTCCGCACCCGGCTTGCAAATTATTCCAACACGCTGGCGCCCTCGGTGGCAGTGGTGGCGAACACCGCGGGCTGAACGTTGAACTTTGCTTTGTACGTGTTGGTGAGGTGCGCCGTCAGCGCTTCGACCGCCCGCGGCTGGCACAGCGCCACGATGCATCCACCGAAGCCGCCGCCGGTCATGCGGGCGCCGTAGACGCCTTTGACTTTCATCGCTTCATCCACCAGAAAATCCAGCTCCGGAGAACTCACTTCGTAATCATCGCGCAGGGAGTTGTGGCTCTGCACCATCAACTCGCCGACGCGATCGTAGTTTTCCCGCGTCAGCTCGGCGGCGGCCTCGCGGGTCCGGCCGTCTTCGGTGATCACGTGCCGGCAGCGGCGAAAAACGACTTCCGATACCGACCCTTTGGCCGATTCGAGCTGGGCCACCGTCACGTCCCGCAGCGCCCTGACGCGTGGGTCCTTCTGATGAAAGAATGCGACACCTTCCTCGCATTGCTTTCGTCGCGTGGCGTATTCTCCGCCGGTCAGCTCGTGCTTCACCATCGAATTGGCGACGACGACGCGCAGGTCGTGCGAATCAATCGGCACGAACCGCTTGGACAGATCGCGGCAATCCAGGAGCATCGCATGACCGGCTTTGGAGGACGCGACTGCCGTCTGGTCCATGATGCCGACCGGAACTCCGGCAAAGTCGTGCTCGGCCTTCTGGCACAGCAGCGCCAGCCGGCTGCGGTCCATGTCGCCCAGCCCGTTTACCGTCAGCAGTGCCAGTGCCGTGGCGACCTCGATGGCGGCGCTGCTGGAGAGCCCGCCCCCCACCGGCAGCGTATTGAAAATCAGCGCGTCGATCCCGGAGAGCGGGATTCCCGCCGCCTCCAATTCCGCCGCCACGCCCTTGCTGTAGTTCGCCCAGGCAGGCTCGCCGGGCTCGATCGGCTTCTGCACTGAGAATTCGACAATCGTCCCCTGGAACGCGGTTGACGCGAGTCGGACCGTGCCGTCATCGCGAAGCCGGCACGCAACCCGCACTTCCGGCTCGATCGCCATCGGAAAAACGAAACCTTCGTTGTAATCGGTGTGTTCGCCGATCAGGTTGACGCGGCCCGGAGCGCGGATGATATGGACCGGATGGCTGGGGCCCCCTCCCATGGCGCCGCTGCCGAAGGTCTTGAAAAACAGGTTGTGCAGGTCGGCCACCGAGGGCTCCATGGCATTGAAATCTAGGCCGCGTACGGTTTTGCCGCAAGGCGTGATTTCCACGAACGACACGAACAAAATGGAACCGGTACAATATTGATAGTATGCCCCGATCCCGCGCGTCCGTTTGCCTGCTGAGCCTTTGCGCCTGCATGATCTCGGCCGGCCCGGCTGACCAGACTGTGCCAGTGTTGCCTGCGCCAGCGTCGCGGGAGATCGATTTCGCCAAAGACATCAAACCCCTATTCGAATCCAGTTGCATCCAATGCCACGCCAAAGGCAAGACCAAAGGGGGTTTAAGCCTGGAGACCCGCGCATCGTTCCTCAAGGGCGGCGACAGCGGTCCGGCGGCGACCCCCGGCAAGAGCGCCGAGAGCAACGTCGTCAAGCTGGTGGCCGGCGTCGATCCCGACGAGCAGATGCCCAAGAAGGGCAAGAAATGGACGCCCGAGCAGGTCGGCCTGCTGCGGGCCTGGATCGACCAGGGCGCCAATTGGGACCCGAAAATCACCTTCGCCCGCCCGGAGCCCGACAACCTGAAAGTCCGGGTCGTCGAGCTGCCTTCGGTCGGCCAGCCGCACCCCATCGACCGGCTGCTCGCCCAGTACTTTGATTCCCATGGGATCGCGCCGTTGTCGGTCGTCGACGACGCGCGCTTTGCCCGCCGGGCATACCTCGACGCGATCGGCCTGATCCCGACGGTCGAGCAGCTCGACGCCTTCATCTTCAACCCGGCGCCCGACAAGCGGGCACAGCTCGTCCATAAGCTGCTGGCCGAAAAACGCGACTACGCCGACCACTGGCTCACCTTCTGGAACGACCTGCTCCGCAACGACTATCGCGGCGCCGGCTTCATCGACGGCGGCCGCCGGCAGATCACCGGCTGGCTCTACGAGGCGCTGGTCAAGAACGAGCCGTACGATCAGTTCGTCGCCCAGCTCGTCGACCCGCCGAAGCAGTGCGAGGGTTTTTCCCGCGGCATCATCTGGCGCGGCACGGTCAACGCCAGCCAGCTCCCGCCGATGCAGGCGGCGCAGAACACCGCCCAGGTTTTCATGGGGGTCAATCTGAAGTGCGCCTCGTGCCATGACAGCTTCGTCAACGACTACACGCTGGCCGACGCCTACGGGCTGGCGGCGGTCTTCAGCGACGGGCCGCTCGAGCTGGTCCACTGCGACCAGCCGACCGGACAGATGTCGGTTGCCCGAGCGCTCTACCCGCAGCTCGGAACGATCGACACCAAAGCCGACCGGGCCGGGCGGATGAAAGAGCTTTCGCAATTGCTGACAAGCCCGAAGAACGGCCGGCTTTCGCGCACGATCGTCAACCGGCTGTGGGCGAAGCTGATGGGCCGCGGGCTGGTCGAGCCGGTCGATGACATGGACAAACCGGCCTGGGACCCGGACCTGCTCGACTGGCTCGCCGACGATCTGGCCGCCCACCGTTACGACCTCAAGCACACCATCGAGTTGATCATGACCTCGCAGGCATATCAGCTCCCCGGCAGCGACGCCCCGGCGACCAAAGAGCAGTATGTTTTCCGCAGCCCGCTGCTCCGCCGGCTGACCGCCGAGCAGTTCTGCGATGCGATCACGGAGCTGACCGACGATTGGGCGCGATTTCCCGATACCCTCGACATCAACTTCACCGACGCGGGGCTGACCGGGCCGACCACAAAACCGATCTGGATCTGGACCGACGAGCCCGTCGATCAGGGCCAGGCGCGGGCGGATGATCAGGCGAGATTCAACTATCCGCTGCAGAAAAAGCCGGACGTCAAGAAGACCCCGAAACCGGACGACAAGGCAAACAAGCCGGACCCAAACGCAACAAAGCCGGATGACAAAGCGAAGAAGCCGGACGACAAGGCGAAAAAGCCCGACGCAGAGGCGAAAAAGCCCGACGACGCCTCGGCGGACGATAAGAAGCCGGACATCGATCCGCGCGACGTGCTTCCGCGGCACAAGGTGTCGTTCCGCAAGACGTTCATTCTCGACAAGCTTCCGCGCGAGGCCTACGCCGCCGTCGCGGCAAGCCAGAGCCTCTCGGCGTGGGTCAACGGCAAAGGGGTCGCGGTCGTCCGCTCCGACGGTGAACGCGCTGGCCGCATCATGCTTCTGGACCTGCGGCCCAACCTCGTGGTCGGCCGCAACGTCGTCGTGCTCGATGTTTCCAGCCACACCGGCAAAAGCCTGAATGACGCCGAGGTCGAGCAGTACCAGGCCTCGCGCAATCACCTCAACACGGTGAGCGGCGTCGGCTTCTACCTGCGCCTCGTCAACGACGACGGCAAGTTCACCGAGATGACCACCGACGACACCTGGCGCACGTGGCGCGCCCCAGAAGGAAAATACAAGGAAGCCGTCTACGACGATTCGGAATGGCTGCCGGTGGTCACGCTACCGGAGGGCGTGGCGCCGGTGGATGAAGGCCCGGCCCTTCCACCGATCACGCGAAACGACTTCGCCAACGAGCCGATCGAGATCGCCGAGCCGTTTCGCAACGCGATTTCCACAGCGGTCCAACCCGGGCACATCCGCGCTCCTCTGATGGCGGCGGACACGCTGATGTCCGCCCTGGACCGCCCGACCCGCGAGCAGGTGATGACCACCCGCATCACCGCGGCGACCACCCTCCAGGCCCTGGAGCTGACCAATGGGAATTCATTCAATGAGCGGATCAAACGCGCCGCCCGCAGGCTGGCGCCGCAGGCCGCCAAGGACCCACAGGCGTGGGTGATCCGGATTTACCGCCACCTGCTCGGCCGCGCTCCCGATGATTCCGAGCTGAAACTCGCAACCGAGCTTCTGGGCGACCCGGTCAAGGAAGCCTCTGTCGCCGATTTCCTCTGGGTGATGACGATGTCGCCGGAGTTCGATTTCATTTACTGAGGGATCGTGAGTGTGACACGGGTTTTTAACCCGTGCCGGGTGCAACACGGATGCGAGCGGCGATCCATTTTGGAAAGCCATCAGCATTAAAAACCCGTGTCACGGGAAACATATGAGCCCATTCTCCTGCACGCGAAGGGATTTTCTCAAGACCGCATCCGCCGCCACGCTGGCGGCGCTGGCCGCCCGCGCGCCGCGGCTCTATGCCGCCGAGCCGCTGGAGAAGATCACCCCCACCGCCGACACCGTCATCGTCCTCTGGATGGCCGGCGGCATGGCCCACACTGAAACATTCGATCCCAAGCATTACGAGCCGTTCGAGAAAGGCATGGAGCCCAAAGGCCTTCTGAGCACCTTCCCGGCGATCGACACCGCCGTGGACAACATCAAGTTCTCCCAGGGCCTGGAGAAGATGGCGAAGGTGATGGATCGCGGCACACTGATCCGCTCCTACACCGCCGGTGATCTGGGCTTCATCCTGCACTCGCGGCACCAGTTCCAATGGCACACGGGCTACGCCCCGCCGCAGACGGTGGCAGCCCCGCACATTGGCGCGGTCATCGCGCGCACGCTCGGGCCGCTCAATCCCGCAGTACCCGCGTTCATCAACATCGGCCAGCGTTTCGACATCGGCGAGGGCGAGGAGGTGAAAGCGTTCACCACGGCGGGTTTTTTGGGAAGCGAGTACGGTCCGTTCAACATTCCCTACCCGCAGGACGCCGCCGCCGCGGTCCGCCCCCCGGCGGGGATGACGCCGGACCGTTTCGAGAGCCGCGACAAATTCTACCGCAAGCTGCTGGAATCCAGCCCCGCCGCCGATCAGATCAGCTCGTACCAGCGCGAATCGTTTTTGCGTTCGATGGACAACGCGCATCGGCTGCTCAGCTCCCCCGCCGCCAGGGCGTTCGATTTGTCGCTGGAGCCGAAGGAATCGGTGATGAAGTACGTGCCGGCGGATTTCGACCCGGCCAATCTCAACACCCGCCAGGGCCGCGACGGCTCTTACGAAAGCAAGACCATCGGCCGCTTCGGCCTCGGCTGCCTGCTGGCCCGGCGGCTGGCCGAAGTGGGCGCCCGCTACATCGAAGTCACGACCGAATACATCCCCTTCCTCAACTGGGACACGCACGAGAACGGCCACTCCCGCGCCGCCGCCATGAAGGCGATGATTGATGGCCCGGTCTCGCAGCTCATTCTCGACCTGGAAGAACGCGGCCTGCTCAAGCGGACGCTGATCGTGCTCGCCAGCGAGTTCAGCCGCGACGCCTTGATCGAAGGAAAGCCCAACAAGCTCGTCCGCGATCAGGTCCGCGTGCCTGACAAAATCGATTCCCCCAAGTTCTACGGCATGCACCGCCACTTTACTGACGCCGGCTGTGTCCTTCTATTCGGCGGCGGCGTCAAGCAGGGCTACCTCCACGGCCAGACCGCCGACGAGCGCCCCTGCAAAACCATCAGCGACCGAGTCGTGATCGAAGACCTGCACGCCTCGATCTACCGCGCCGTTGGCATCTCCCCCCGCCTCGCCTACGACATCGAAAGCCGCCCCTTCTACGTCACCAGGGACGGCAAGGGGAAGGCGATCGATGCGCTGCTCACTGCGTAAACCAGCACGCCGCGACGTGGCCGGGGGCGCCTTGCTTGGTTTCGAGCGGGGGGCTTTCCTGGACGCACTTGCACATCACGCGGGCGACGTGGCCGGCGGTCTGGATCTGGATCGTGTCGGCGTCGCTGGACTCGGCGGCCTTCTGCCGCGTCAGCGGACAACGGGGATGGAATGCGCAGCCCGTCGGCGGGTTCGAGGGCGAAGGAACTTCGCCGGGCAGGACGATGCGGCGTTTTTTCGGCCGCGGGTTGGGCTCGGGGACCGCGGAAAGCAGCGCGACGGTGTAGGGGTGCTTGGGGTTGCGATACAGCTCGCGGGCCGCGGCCTTTTCGACGATGCGGCCCAGGTACATCACCGCAACCTCATCCGAGAAATGCTCCACGACCGCCAGGTTGTGCGCGATGAACAGGTAGGCGATGCCGCGTTCTTTCTGGAGGTCGTCCAGCAGGTTGAGGATCTGCGACTGAATCGAAACGTCGAGGGCGGAGACCGGCTCGTCGCATACTATGAAATCGGGCGAAAGGGCCAGGGCGCGGGCGATGCCGATGCGCTGGCGCTGCCCGCCGGAAAACTCGTGCGGATAGCGCGAGGCGTAGGAGGGATCGAGCCCGACGCGGGCGAGCAGGGCGCCGACCATCTCATTTTTGGCGGTCCCGCGGGCGATGCCGTGCACTTCGAGCGGCTCGCCGATGATGTTGCCGACGGTCATGCGCGGGTTGAGGCTGCTGACCGGGTCCTGGAAGACGATCTGCATCTGCCGGCGGATCTGGCGAAGCTGGCGTCCTTGAAACGCGAAAAAGTCCTCGCCCTTGTAGCGGACCGACCCGCCGGTGGGCGGGATCAGGCGCAGGATCGTGCGCCCAACGGTCGTCTTGCCGCAGCCCGATTCCCCCACCAACCCGAGCGTCTTGCCCGGCTGAATGTCGAAGCTGACGCCGTCGACGGCCTTGACGAAGCCCGCGGTCCGCGAAAGGATGCCGCGACGGATGGGGAACCATGTTGTGAGGTCGCGCACCTCAAGCAACGGCGTGCCGGCATCGGGCGCGGAGGCCATCGCGCCTGCCGCCGGCCGCTCGTAAGCCACGACCCCGGAAACCCCGTCGCTCATTCGATGATCTCCTGCATCACGGGCGTTCCCAGCGGAATGTCTCCGGAGGCGTCGATGACTTCCGCAATCACCTGCCGCCGATGATCGAGCTGCGGCACCGTCGTCGGCGCCTTGGGGTAATTCTCGGCAAAATGGCACGCCGCCCAATGCTGCGACTGGACTTCGTGCAGGAGCGGCTCGTCCTGGGCACAGACCTTCATGACCTTCGCGGTTTCCTCGGCGGCGCGAACCGTCACCACCTCCTCGGCGCCGCGCGGCCCGGCAAGCTCGCGCGTCCGCGGGCAGCGGGGGTGAAACTTGCACCCGGCGGGAAATTTTGCGGGATTGGGCACCGTTCCGGAAATCGTCAACAATCGCTCCGCCTCATGACCCAGCTTGGGAACCGAGCGGAACAGCCCTTCGGTGTAGGGATGCTGCGGCTTGTCGAAAAGGTCCTCGACCGTCGCCACCTCGACGATCCGGCTGGCGTACATCACGTTGACTACATCCGCGTTCTCCGCGACCACGCCCAGGTCGTGCGTGATCAGCAGGATCGACATGCCGCGGTCGCGCTGGAGCTTGCGGAGCAGCTCGAGGATCTGCGCCTGGATCGTCACATCGAGCGCCGTGGTGGGTTCATCAGCGATCAGCAGCTTGGGCCGGCACGAGAGGGCCATGGCGATCATGACGCGCTGCCGCATGCCGCCGGACATCTGGTGGGGGTATTCCGAAAGCCTTCGGTGCGGGTCGGCGATGCCGACGTCGTGCAGCGCCTCCTCCGCGATGCGGTAAGCCTGATCCTGCGAGACGCCCTGGTGGAGCGTGACGGCTTCGACGATCTGGTCGCCGATCGTATAGACCGGATTGAGCGAGGTCATCGGCTCCTGAAAGATCATCGCGATGTCTTTGCCGCGGACGGAGCGCATGTCGCGTTCGTGGAGCTTAAGCAGGTCGCGGCCCTCGAAGAGGACCTGCCCGCCGAGCACTTTGCCGGGCGGCTCGGGGATCAGTCGCAGAATCGAAAGGGATGTCACCGATTTTCCGCACCCGCTTTCGCCCACCAGGGCAACGGTCTGGCCGGGATAAATGGAGAACGAAACATCGCGCACCGGGCGCAGCAATCCGCGATTGGTTTCAAACCCGACGTTGAGATTGGACACCTGCAAGAGCGGCAGCGGCATGATGGTTTCTCGTGACACGGGTTTTCAACCAGGGTTTCAACCCGTGCTGGCGACGCCAACGTGCGAATACCTCGCCATGGCAAATGGACTCTCATTCAATCGCCGCCGGCACGGGTTACAAACCCGTGTCACAACGGCGTGTCATCAATCCCTCTTTCGCAGTTTCGGGTCGAGCGCGTCGCGGGCGGCTTCACCAATCAGATTATACGAGAAGACGGTGAGAAAGATGGCCAGCCCCGGGAAAAGGGCGATCCACCAGATAAATCCATTGCCACCCGCCCGCGCCTGCTCCAGAAGTGCGCCCCAGCTCGGCTCATCCACCAATCCCAAGCCCAGAAAGCTCAGCGTCGCTTCGTACAGAATTGCCGACGCGACCCCGAACGTCGTGCTCACCAGAACGGGAGTGAGCGCGTTGGGCAGCATTTGGCGGAAAATGATCCGATACTGGGGGTATCCCGCGGCAATCGCCGCCTGCACGAAATCGCGCTGCCGCAGGCTCAGGAACTCGGCCCGCACAAACCTCGCATAGCTCGTGAACCCGGTAAGTCCGATGATCGCCATCATCAGATAGATGTTGCGGTGCCGGGCCAGTGCGGAGATCGTAATCAATAGCACCAGGCGCGGCAGGGCCTCGACGATTTCGATGGTCCGCATGCTCAGCAGGTCAAAGGCGCCGCCGTAGTATCCCATCGTTCCACCGATCAGGAGCCCAAGGGCCACCGAGATTCCCGTCGCCATGAAGCCGATCGAAAGGGCAACGCGCGACGCATGAAGGATGTTGCTGAACACGTCGGCGCCGTCGTTGTCCGTGCCAAACCAATGAGCGGCGTTGGGAGGGCTGAGTCGTGCGTCGGTCCGGTCCCGCAGGCGGTCGCTGGGTGAATAGGGGATGATGGTAAACGCCACTCGCTCGACCTTCCCCTCAGAAATCATCGTGCGATAGAGCGAGTAATCGACATTCGCCGGTGGCTGCACGAGCAGGTAGGCCGCTGGCGCCAGCACAATAGGTGTGGCGATTACAATCAAGAGGCCGATCCCGGAGCTGAACCACCGCCCAATCCACAGGACGATCGCCACTCCCGTCGCCGCCAGCAACAGCACGTCTACCGGCGTCAGACTCCGCAGCATCGGACTCGACCAGTGTCCTTCACTCTTCATCAAAATCGGGTGCGTGTTGGCGATGAACGGTCCGAACACCGCGAAGAACGCCAGGATTCCCAACCAAGCCAGCCCCAGCCGGGCCCCCGGCCGTGCCAGCGTGTCGATCACCGCCTGGCGACCGATAGACCTGCGCGCCCGCACGGTCACTGCCAGCGGCGCCTCACTCTCTGACATGACTTGGGCGGCCTCAATCGACATAGCTCACCCGCGGATCGGCGATCGCGTACGCGATGTCGGCCAGGAGGAAACTGATCATCAGCAGCACTGCGAAGATCAGGGTTAGCGCCAGCAACAGCTCGCGATCGGTATTGATCGCGGCACTCGCGAACAACTGCCCCATGCCGGGCAGTCCGAAGATCGTTTCGATGATGACCGCCCCGGCAAGAATGCCCGGCAGGAAACTGGCGGTAACTGTAATCAGAGGCAGCAGGCTGTTACGAAATGCGTGGGCATAAATGACAGTTTTCTCCATCAGGCCCTTGGCCCGTGCCGTGCGCACGAAGTCCAGCCCCAGTGTCTCCAGCAGCGACCCGCGCGTCAGCCGCGACAGGTAGGCGAAGCTCCCGTAACTCAAGCAAATCAACGGCAAGACCAGGTGCCAGGCGGTGTCCAGGAGCCATCCGCGCTCGAATCCATGGGGCCCAAACGACGGCATGAACGGCATCGCATCCGAAGTAATGTCGTGCAGGCCGTTGCTCGGAAACCAGTGCAGGTACTCTTTGTTGGTCAGAAACCCGATCATCAAAACGCCAATCCAGATTTCGGGCATCGAGTACAGCCCGATCAGGAATGTTCCCAGCCCGACGTCAACGACCTTCCCGCGCGACCTGGCCGCCTGGATTCCCGTCACGATGGAAATCAAATAAATGACCGGCAGGGAGGTGAACTCCAGCAGCAGCGTGATTGGAAGCGATTCGCTCAGCAGATCCGAAATGGGCCGGTGCACCTGCCAGCTTTCCCCCAGGTCCGGGATCTTAAATCCAATTTTCCAGGATCCCGGCCACCCTTCACCCGCCGCCTTCGGCCCCAAGGGGGAAACGCGACCCAGCCATCTCAGATACTGGACGTAAACCGGCTGCCCGATCCCGTAGCGAGCCGTGTAGTACGCCATGATCGCCTTCCGCTCCTCCGGCCGCAGTTGCGAGTTTGGTCCCAGCAGAGATCCCCCCAGCCCGCCGGGCGACAGCGCCACAATTGCAAACGTAACGATCGACACGCCCAACAGCGTGGGAATCATGAGCAGAATGCGGCGGATCAGGTAGCTGAGCATGACATTGCCGCGCGCGGCGGCGGTGTGGGTTTACGGCTGTGTGTATTTCTGCATTGGCTTCGGGACGTACCAGGGAATCGGATTGGGCCAGGTGTCCACCAGGTTCAATTCCGCTTTGGTCCTGTGCACGTTGTGGATCCGGTTGTCGATAAACCGTGTCTCGTCACGCGACAGCAGGAACGTATAGGGTTGGTCCTCGGCGAGGATGCGGTCGCACTCCTGCCACATCTTCATCCGCCTGTCCTTGTCGAGCGATATTCTCGCCTCGCGGATGAGCTGGTCGAGCTTCGGATTCGAATACGAACAGAAGTTGTCACCCGCGTCAGCGATCTGGCTGGAGTCGAATTCCTGGTAGGGGTCGGCCTCCACATCGCCACCGCCCCATCCCATGAACAGGGCCTCAAAATCGCGGTGGTCGGCTCGCTGTTGCAAAACCGACCACTGCTGCGGATCGGGCTCCATAATCACCCCAGCCTTGGCGAAATTGTCCTTTATGAACAGCACGATCCGCTGCGTGAATTCACTTCCGGTGCCGTAGAGCAGCCTGAATCGGAGCGGCGTCCCATCTTCATTCTTCAGCACGCCCGAGCCGTCCCGGTCTTCAAAACCCACCTCCGCGAGAAGCTTTCGCGCGGCCTGCGGGTCGTAAGGCAAGGGTTTGAGCCCCGGGGCTTCTTGCGGCGAACCGTTCCAGAAGGGGCCGTGAACGGGTTTGGCGTACCCCTGGTACACTTGCTGACAGATCCCATCTCGATCCGTCATCATCGTCAGTGCCGTGCGCACCCTCTTGTCGGTAAAAATGCTGCTCTTCCCGCCCTGCTTCTGGTTCCAGGCAATGAAATAGTATCCGTTCAGGAAGGACTCGATCGCGTAGCCCGTCGAGCGCGAGCTGATCGAAGGGTCTTTGATGAGCCGGGCGTACGTCGGTACCGGGCACCTGTAGACGTCGAGCTCGCCGTTGCGGAACATCGTCTCCTGCGCCGCTTCCTCCATGACCTCGTTAAAAATGATCTTGTCGAATGCCGGGGCCTCGCCCCAGTACATCTCATTTCTTACCAGTTCGATCTTCTGGCCCGGCCGCCAGGAGGTTGGGTCGCGGAGCTTATACGGCCCCGTTCCCATTACCAGTCCGGGGTTCTGATTGATCTCTTCCTCCCCATACTTCGAATAAAAGTGTTTTGGAATGATGTATAGATTCGAGAAGACGTTTAGCGTGTTGTAGTACGGCTCCTTGAGGTGGAAAACGACCTCGTAGTCACCTGTTTTCTCGACCCCTTTGAACTTCTCGAAATACGACCGGATGCCCGGTGCCTTGATCTTGGGGTTCATCATCAGCTCGTAGCTGAACACCACGTCATCGGCCGTCATCGGCTCCCCGTCCGAGAACCGCACGCCGCGTCGCAATTGAAACGTAAACGCGAGCCCGTCGCTGGAAACCTGAAAACTCCGCGCCAGCGCCGGAATGTAATCGAAGGTGTTGGGATCCTGGGTCAAAAGAAAATCGAATATCTTTTCCAGAACCCAGATTCCGTAGAGGTCTCTGGTAATGTACGGGGTAAGCGTGCCGCCGATCTTGGTCTGTAAGTTGTCGATCAGATAATCCCCCCGCGCGAAATCCGGCTTGGCCTCGGCCTCCTTCAAATCCGCGAAATAAGGGTCGTGCCCGGGTGCAACCCCTGATTGAGCCGATTGTGTCGTCGGCCCGCGCGACACCGCGATTCCGTTGGAGGACATGTCGTCCAGGGTCCGGCTGATCGAGGCGAGCAGTCGGGTCTGTTCTTTGCCCTGGTCTTGAAGCGTTTGCAGCGCGGACCATTGCCGGTCGAGTTGCTTCATCCCCAGAAGCACCACTGCGATGAGCAAAACCAGCAGCACGGTCAGGATCAGATCTTTGAAACCGAAACGGTTTTGCATGCAGGATATCTCTTTCGGTTCAGACTTTAGCGACTTCGCGCTTGGGGTCGAAAACGTCGCGCAGCCCATCGCCGACGAAATTCAAAGCCAACAGCGTCACCGCCAGAAAAATGCACGGGATCACCAGCAGCCACCACCGGCTATTGATGGGGTTGAGCGCCTTGCTCAACCCTTCGCTGGCCAGCGAGCCCCAGGTCGGCAGCGGGGCCTGGATGCCGATGCCCAGGAAGCTCAAAAACGATTCTTCCAGGATTGCCACCGGCACGGTCAGCGTCGCATACACCGTCACCGGGCCGACCAGGTTGGGCAGCAGGTGGCGGGTGAAGATCCGCCATTCGCGCAATCCGGTCGCCTTGCAGGCTTCGATGAACGGCTGCGCCCGCAGCGACAGTACCTGGCCGCGAACGACGCGGGCCATGGTCAGCCAGCTTACCAGCCCGATCGCCAGGAACAGGACGACCAGGTTCGCGGCCATCGTCGCCGAGAACCAGTGCGTCTGGCCCCACTGGAGGTGCTCGGCGACTTTCACCAGCGGGGATTCCAGGGCGATTTTGAACAGGATGACGAGAAGGATATATGGCAGGCCATAGAGGACATCGACGCTGCGCATGAGGAGGGCGTCGGTCCATCCGCCGCGGTAGCCCGCGAGCAATCCGACACCGACTCCCAGGGCGACGGAGATGGCCGCCGAGCCGATGCCGATGCCGAGGCTGATGACCCCGCCCAGAAGGCACCGACCTAAGAGCCCGCGGCCCAGGGCGTCGGTGCCGAATAGGCGGTCGAGCGGACGAGCGGCCGGCGACTTGAGGGCCGCATCCGCGTTCTGCTGGTCGTAATAAAATCTGCTATCGGGATTCGTGGTCCAGTACAGCGTGGGGAGACAAAGCAGGAGGATCAGACCGAGCACGCCACCCCCTGCCGCGACGCGGCCACTGGCCATCGCGCGCCGCCACAGCCGGTCCGGTAGCTCGGCGGCGATCGCCATCACCTCGTGCGTCGTATCTGGCGCCAGCGTCGTCATGCAATTGCGCGATCACCCTGATCCATCAGATCGAGGTGTTATACCCGTTTTGAATCGCAATGGCGCGGGCGTGCAATCTCCGACCACGCAATCGGGGTGGGGTGAGGGGAATCGGAGGCGCCTCGCTTCGGCCCTTCACCCCCGGCCCTCTCCCCAAGGGAGAGTGGGTAGAGCAGCTCGATGGCTTGCTTGCCAACGTAGCTCACTGAATCCGCGTGTCATCCCGGGCGGCGTTCCAGATCCGCTTGGCTTCCTCGCCCTTGAACTCGGTGTGCTGCTTGAGCTGCTCTTCGGAGAGTCCGGAGAAGACGACCTTGACCACCTCGCCGACCTTCTCCATGGAGCAGACAAGCTCCATATTGATCTTGCGGTCCCCCACCTGTAACCAACGGGCCATATTGCGGCCTCCTTCTGATGTGCCCCGCCATTCTACCACAAAAACGGGCGAAGATACGGGGCGGAGTGACCCGTATCTTCGGCCCGTCGGAGGATGCTGTGGCGGCGGTGAGTCGCAGGTTTTTGAAAGCCGCGTGATGGAATCACGCGGCGCGCAATCGCTCGAATTGTTCGTGTCTTCGCGACGCCCGCTGTTCGGACGTCAGCCGCAGACGGCGGCACGGGGGCTGGTAATTCCGCTCGGGATCGGGTTGTGATAACGTCTTTCGCACGGGGACGCGCGGAGGGACCTGACCGTTCAATTGCATCGCAGGCGTGTGCATCGGAACCGCCTTTCTTCGAGGAACCACGGTTTGCCGACGCTTCTTTTCCCAACCAAGGCAGTTTGAGAATCGATTCTTTGGGCGCTGGCCTGAAGAATATTTGACGGCCAGAATCGAATAAGTTTTTGCCGCTGGGTTAAGTTGTGCCGGTCCTAGGCATTGGAAAATGGTGCGAGTTTGCCCGACCGATACGACTGGACTTTCTTGTCGCCGGGCGCACGGCACGGCTTGGCGGCCACGAAGCCGACGCCGGCGTGTATGAGAGGCGGGGTCAGAAAGAAACTCAGAGGCAGCCATGAGAAGACAGGGAAAAGCTTTTGCGTGTCTCTTGCTCCTGTTCGCGTCGGTCGCAGCGGCGGCGGAGGCGCCGGAATATCAGCGGACCGAGGACGTCATTTATGGCCGAAAATTCGGGACGGCGCTCACGCTGGACGTCTTTCGCCCGGCGCACGTCAATGGCAAGGGCGTCATCTTCATCGTCAGCGGAGGATGGTTTTCGGGCCATGAAGCAATCAACGGCGCCATGTACGCACCGATGCTCGGGCACGGCTACACCGTGTTCGCGGTCGTGCACGGGTCGCAGCCGAAATTCACCATCACGGAAATCGTGCCGGACATTCATCGCGCCGTGCGCTTCATCCGCCACAATGCCAAAAAGTTCGAGGTCGATCCGGGTGATCTGGGACTCATGGGCGCCAGTGCCGGCGGGCATCTGACGCTGACGATGGCGACGCAGGGCGGCCCCGGGCCGGCCAAGTCGAAGGACCCCGTCGATGCCGAGAGCAGCGCCGTGCAAGCGGCGGTGGCATTCTTTCCGCCGACGGATTTCCTTAACTATGGAGAACCCGGCGAAGACGCCGTCGGCGTGGGCGTGCTCAAGGCGTTCAAGCCTGCCTTTGGGCCTGAGGCGGACACTGCGGAAGGCCGTCAGAAGCTGGGGAAACAGATCTCGCCGATTTATTTTGTGCACGCGGGAATGCCGCCGATCCTGATCATTCACGGGGACGCCGACAAGCTCGTGCCGATTCAGCAGGCCAAATCATTTGTCGCCAAATGTGAAGAAGTGAACTCGCCGGTGAAACTGATCGTCAAGCCGGGGCTGGGGCACGGGTGGCCCAAGATTGACGTCGACCTACAAACGGCCACGGATTGGCTGGACGCCCAACTTCTGAGCAAGGCTGACAGCGGTCGCTAATAACTCGATTTCAAGGTTTGTTTTGACGGCAACTGGCGGTCGCTATCGTGACACGGATTTTCAACCCGGACTGGCGATGTGCTGGTGGAACAAACCTGCTCGCCAGAGTTCCTTCGATGGGAAGCTCGCCAGCTCGGGTTACAAACCCGTGTCACGGGCCGGCCCGCTGATTCACCGGTTGAAGTCCTTGCTCCAATCCTTCTGATACCCGCGATTTCGCCGGCGCCGGCGCGCGGCGCCGACGGCGGCCATTTCTCTGCGCGGCGAAACAAAGGGGTTCAGCCAGTGCTGATTCTTGATCAGCAGGAATCCCAGGACACCGCCGCCCAGGTGTGCGGCCTCGCCCCCGGCGTTGAACTGGTTGAATGCAAAGACGGAGTAGGCGGCCATCAGCATGCCGAAGATCGCCACCATGCGGATGGTGACCGGAATCAGGTAGTAGAACAATTGGACGTCCGGCGCGATCATCGCGGCGGCGACGAGCAGCCCAAAAATGCCCGCCGAGGCGCCCACCAGCGGCGTCGCGGCGTCGGTGTTCAGAACGCGAGTCAGGGCCAGCACGACAAAAGTCACCGCCCCCGCCAATCCGCAAGACAGATAGAACCCCAGATATCTCCGGGCGCCGAACTGCGCTTCGACGATCGGCCCGAAGAAATACAGCCCCAGCATGTTCACGATCAGATGCCAGGACGAAGCGTGCAGAAACTGGAATGTAATGAACCGCCAGACCTGGCCGTGGCGAAGCGCCTTGTCGATCGAGAGATATCCCCACCGCTCCAGCGGCCCCATGAGCGCGATCTCCCATTGGGTCATCGAGACGCGGCTATCGAACGTTTCCGGGTCAAATGTGCTGGGCGCATCGGCGCGATGAAGTATGCCGTCGGCAAAGAAGACGGCGACGTTGATGACAATCAGCCACGTCGTCACCGACCAGGCGCTGAAGTGTCCAAATCCCGCCTTCGGCAGCGACCTGCGGTAGTAGTCGCGTTCGTAAATCCCCATAGGCCCCAGATGCTAACCGGTGACAATCATCAGAGCGAGAAATTTGGATTTGATGGTCGTGGTAAGGCGAGAAGCGTTCGCGGCGACAGGTCTTTCCAATCGGTCCCCTTCAACAGTCGTTGTCGATCTGTTCTATTGATGTCGGGTGCAGGACGGGAGATTTGCATTCGCGGGATCAGGAGCCATTCGCTGCTGAAATGGTTGATGGGTTACGCCGCTGGTGCGGCGGCGGCAGTTTTGGTGTCGGTCACGTCGGTCATGGCGGCGCAGCCGCCGGTCGTGCCGGGGTACAACCGCTTGAAGGACGAGGGGAAGGCGTCGCCGGCACAGCTCGGCCAGGTCCTGCTGGGAGAACTCAACTGCACGCAATGCCACGCGGCGCCGCAGGCAAAGAGAATCCTCAACAAGGGGGCGCCGGATTTGAGCAACATCGGCGCACGGGCCACGGCGCCATTCTTACGAAGCTATCTGGCGCATCCGCACGACGTGAAACCGGGTGCGACGATGCCGGACCTGTTTCACGCCTCGGATCCGCATTCGCGGGATGGGGCGGTGGATTTCCTGGTTCAGTATCTGGTGTCGCTGGGCGGGCCGATGAAGCCGGCCGAGGAAGAGGGGGGCGGAACCCTCGTCGAGGACGGCCGCAGGCTCTATCACACGGTCGGGTGCGTCGCCTGCCACGCGCCCGAGAAGGGCGAGCCGGCCAAAGTTCCGTCCGCGCCGCTTCCCGATTTGTCGCGCAAGACGACGGTAGATCAGCTCGAGGCGTTTCTCCTCAATCCGCTGGCGGTTCGGCCGGGCAGTCGAATGCCCAGTCTGGGCCTGAGTGACGATGAGGCGCGGGCGATTGCCGTGTATCTTCTTCGCGAGCAGATGCACAACCCGGCACTGGCGGGCGCTGCGCCGTTCAAAGTACATGGGGTCAAATACGAATACTTCGAGGAGCACGTCCGCAATGCCGCGCTGCGGAGTTTCACGCGACTCAAACCCAAAGCCACAGGGCACCTGGATCATTTCTCGCTCGATATTCCCAACCGGCGCGGCGAGGAGTTCGCGCTGCGCCTGACGGCAACGCTATTCGTCCCCGCCGACGGCGAGTACACCTTCTGGACCACCAGCGACGACGGTTCGCGGCTTTACATCGACGCGCGGTCGATCGTGAACAATGACAGCGATCACAGCGAAGCGGAAAAATCGGGCCATGCCACGCTCAAGGCCGGCGAGCACTCGATCACCGTCACCTATTTTCAACGCGGCGGCGATGCCGTGCTGAAAGTCGATTGGGCCGGATCTGATTTCAAACGCCAGCCGATTCCGCATGATGCCCTTTTCCGCACCGCCGGCACGCCGATGATTCCAATCGACAATGAGCCATTCACGCTCGACCCGCAAAAGGTCGAGATGGGCGCGCGAATGTTTTCCATGATCGGCTGCGCGTCGTGTCACGCGATTCCTGGCCAGCAGCCGTTCCGCCCGCACAAGCCTCTGGCCGATCTGAATGTCGATAACGACGAGGGTTGCCTGGGGACGCACGTCGCCAGGCAGATGCCCGGCTACGACCTGAGCGACGATCAGCGGCAGGTGCTCAAAGCCGCGATCAGGGACCAGGAAAACCTCGGCAAGCCCTTTTCGCCATCAGACCAGGTGATCCACACGATGGCGGCGATGAACTGCTTCGCGTGTCACAATCGGGACAACATTGGTGGCCCGCCGGCCGATCGAAGCGATCAGTTCGTGATGACCAGCAACTTCGACATGGGCGACGAGGGCCGAATCCCCCCGCGGCTCAACTTCGTCGGCATGAAACTGCTCCCGCAGGCGATGGAGCAAATCATCTTCGAGGGCAAGCTGCACGTCCGGCCGGTGTTGGCGACGCGCATGCCGACGTGGGGCAAACAGGCGCTGGGCGGCATCGTCGAGTCATTCCAGACGGCCGATGCGATCAAGGAGCCGCCGCTGCCGGCCTTCAGCGAGCAGGCGGTGAAAGACGGCCGCCAGCTCGTCGGCGTCCGCGGGCTGGGCTGCGTGAACTGCCACGGCATGAACGGGCAGAAATCGCTGGGCATGCCGGGGCCGGACCTGGGAACGATTCACGATCGGATCAAGTTCGGCTGGTTCACGCGATGGCTCGACAACCCCGCTCCCCTGGTGCCCGGCACGCGGATGCCGCAGTTCTGGCCGGGCCACGAGGCGGCGTACAAGGACATTGCCGGGGGAACGCAGGATGGTCAGGTCGCCGCGATCTGGACTTATTTTTCGCTGGGGCGGTTGATGGCTTTGCCGGCGGGTTTGATTCCCACCGCTGGTTATGAATTGATTCCCGCCGACGCACCGATCGTGCACCGCACGTTCATGGCGGGCGTGGGACCGCGATCGATTCTGGTCGGATTTCCCGAGATGGTGCACGTTGCGTTCGACGCGGATGGCGTTCGCATGGCCGAGGCCTGGCGCGGGAAGTTCTTCGACGCCGCGGGAATGTGGGAAGGCCGCGGCGGAACGTGGAACGGGCCGCTCGGCGCCGACGTGATCGACATGCCGCCGGGGCCCTCCTTCGCAATTCTCGACAGTCCCAACGCGCCGTGGCCGCAAATCGTCGAGCCCAGCGCGCCGCCGGCCAACGAGAAGTACCGCAACGTCGGCGGCCGCTTCAAAGGCTACACGCTCGACAAGCAGGAACGGCCGACGTTCCATTACGTTCTCAAGGATGTCGACATTTATGAACAGCCGGTGCCGATCCAATTGGCGACAAAATCGAACCTCACGCGGCGATTCAGCCTCACTTCCAAAGGGCCGGTGAAGGACCTGTATTTCATGGTCGCCGCCGGCGACAAGCTCGAGGAAAAGTCGCCGGGCGTCTGGTCTGTCGATAACGGAAAGCTGACGATCCTGCTCAAGTCAACCCAGAAGATTCAACCACTCGTGCGCGACGAGAACGGCCAGAAGCAGCTCGTCGTCCCGGTTCAACTCACTAACGGCAACACCTCTTTCGATGTGGAGATGTCATGGTAAGTGCCTGGCAGGTTTCTCGTGACACGGGTTTTCAACCCGTGCTGACGGCGTTCCCCCTAGAAAGCCGTACTTGGCGGGGTTCACTCGACATGAAAGTCGCCAGCACGGGTTACAAACCCGTGTCACGGGGCAAGCAGTTCGCCCTCGCGTTGGTGATGGCCTTCCTCTCCCCGGCATTGCATGCAGCGGACCAGCCCCGCCCCACCGAGGACGACTACTACAAGATCATCCAAATCCCCATCCCCGCCGACGTGATCCTCGAATGCGGCGGCATGGAGTGGATGCCCGACGGCAAGCTCGCCGTCTCCACCCGTCGCGGCGATATCTACTTCGTCGAAAATCCATTGGCCCCCAACGTGAAGCGCATTCGCTTTGTCAAATGGGCCACCGGCATGCACGAGGTGATGGGCCTGGCCTACAACAAAAGCGACGGCTACCTCTACGCGATCCAACGCGGCGAAATCACCCGCCTGAAAGACACGGATGGCCGCGGCCACGCCAACGTCTACGAGACCTTCTGCGACGACTGGGGCATCAGCGGCGACTACCACGAATACCCGTGGATGAGCAAGTTCGATAAGGATGGGAATCTATGGGTCCTGCTCACGCTCACCGGCTCGTTCACCAGCGACGCCCGCTTCCGCGGCTGGTGCCTGCGCGTCCGGCCCGACGGCACGATCCTCCCCACCTGCTCCGGCATCCGTTCGCCGGGCGGAATTGGATTCAACGACAAAGGCGAAGTCTTCTACGACGACAACCAGGGCCCGTGGCAGGGAGGCGACAATTTCAACTACCTCGAGCCCGGCAAGTTCATGGGCCACCCGATCGGCAACAAGTGGTACGACCTCGCCCCCAACATGCACCCGCGGCCGCTCGATCCCGAGTCCGGCAGCCGCATCTGGATCGAAGCGCAGAAAATCCCGCAGTACAACCCCCCTGCCGTCATCCAGCCCTACGAAAAAGTCGGCCAATCCGGCAGCGGAATCGTCTTCAACAACAGCAACGGTAAATTCGGCCCCTTCGACGGCCAGTTCTTCAACGCCGACCAGCACCACAGCAACCTCAATCGCCTCGGCATCGAAAAAATCAAAGGCTACTACCAGGGCTGGGTCACCCGGTTCCGCTCGGGCTTCTCATCGGGCAACGTGCCCGCGCTTCAGGCCCCCAACGGCTCAATCTTCGTCGGCGGCACCAGCCGTGGCTGGGGATCCGTCGGCGGCAAGGAATTCGCCCTCGAACGCGTCGTCTGGACCGGCAAAGTCCCCTTCGAGGTCCACGACATACACATCGCCCACGACGGCTTCGACCTGAATTTCACGCAGGCCGTCGACAAGACAATTGCATCGGATCCAAAAAATTATCGCCTGCCGACGTGGACCTACATCTACCGCGAACAGTATGGAAGTCCGGAAGTCGATCAGACTACCGCAACGATCACGCAAGCGGTCGTGAGCGAAGACGGAACGCGCGTGCATTTGACGGTCGATGGCCTCGTGCCGGGGCACATTCACGAGCTGCACATGTTGGAGATGCGGTCAGCCGAGGGATTGCCGCTGTTGCATCCGGTGATTTGGTATACGCTGTGGAATATTCCGGACAACTGACAAATCGGGGCAATGTATTGACGGGTTTGCAAATCGACTAACCCGTCCTCGCAGGCGGACTGGCGTGTTTCGACGGCCAGATGACCACTGCCCGGTCGATTTGGTCCATCGGATGCAGACCGTAAGCTTCTCCGCCTTGGCTTAAATGAGTCAGTAGAGCATTATCGGCTGGCAGCGCGACGACCGTCGCGATCCTCGTCATCTCCGCGGCGCTAAGTCGTCGTCTCAGATGTGCGACGACGTATTTAATCGAATCGATGCTCCATGGCTCGATCTGATCCGAGGATACCAGCAGGTCCCAATCGCCTGGCGGTCCTTCAGTGCGATGCACGAGTCCAAGGAAATGCAGCTCAGGCTTCTCCTCCGCGATTTCCTCCGCGATGTCTCGCAGCTTATCGGTAAACTTGTCAGACGGGGGGGTCATAGGAGTGCCTTGAGGAGCCTATTTGAACTTTCGATCATTGAGCGAACTTGAACCGGCGTGACCGCGCCGGGGCGTTGATATCGGGATTCAGGATCCCATTGACTCACGTTTGACCATTCAACCGCGAATTTCGTTCTGATTTTAGCCTTCCAGCCGCTCAAGTGAAGCAGCATCGCCAGGTTGTGCGTCTTAAAGCTCTGCAATCCCCCGAAATCGCCGGCCCCCTCGGGGAAACCGTCGGTCCACTTTAGCGTTTTGACGATTCGCGCCTTCAACGCCATCTCGACGGCATAGCCACAGAGATAAGCAGCGCCGTCGTAACGGCCCAGAGATAACAATCCCTTCGCGTCATCCAGGCGCGCCCGCGCGATTGAAGATAGATCGCCTACGCTCAGCACAGGGCGGCATTCTATTGAGCAGCGCAGGGATGGCGAGAATCGTCGCCCTCAGCGACAGGAATGCGCCAATGACGAGTCATCAGGCAACTTGCGCCGTCGGGTCTGCATAGATTACCCGGGGTGAGTGGCCATTGAACACGAGGTCGTGTGACGGCCCTTCCATCACCAAGTCGATTGGCCGCCCGAGCAGGTCTCCGAACTCGGTCCGCAGATCGGAGTATTCCGCCAGCCACGGACCCAATTCCCTGCCCCGCCGGAACGAAACGATGAAATCGATGTCGCTCCGGCCCAGGTCGAATGCTTTGGGTTCGAGGGCAGAGCCGAACACGGCGAGCTTCGCCACGCCATGCCGACGGCACGCCGCGCGAATCGCATCCAACTGCTGATCGATTAGTGGGATCATCCAAAGCAGTATACGCCTGGCCGTGCGAACATTGCATCCGGTTCATATAATGCAGCCATGGCCTCAAACAACGGCCGGCACGGACAAAATTCACATCGCCTGCACCCCGACGTGCTCGGCGGAAAGCCCTGTATTGCCGGGACGCGCATTCGCGTCCAGGACATTTATCAGTGGCACGAGCTTCAGGGGAAAAGCCCGGACGAAATCGTAAGCAGCTTCCCGCAGCTGACGATGGCCGACGTGTACGCCCCCCTTGCTTACTTCTGGGACATCGCGAGGAAATACTCGATCAGATACGACGGCAGGATGAGTCGGTCGAAAAGCTGAAAACGCGGTTCCCTTCAAAGCTTCCTCAGCACGTCTGACAGCGGCATTCTCCCGTAAACCGCGAAAGTTGCGGGCGACTCGAAGCCCGTGGTATCCCATTTGAGCACCTTTGGTAAGCTTATGTCATGAAACTTCTCGTGGTGACTTCGTGCTCGAACGAAAAGAGCGGCGATGACGAGAGAACTCAACAAGGTGTCCGAATTCTGAACTGCGAAGATTTCGCGCGCGGACCCGCGCATGTGGAGAAACGGACGGCTGAGCTGGCGCTGCCGAAGATGCCGGCAGAATCTTTATATGTGGGAAAGCAGCATGTACCGCTGATGCGGGGAATCCGGCCAAATCATCCCACCGTAACCGACCTGGGATGAACTGGACCGATAATAATTTGCCTGCGGGGACCTTGTATAATTCTGTCACGCGAAGCGATTCGTTCAGAACGACGATCACCACGGAATCAAAATCTCCACCCTTGACCGTGCTCCAACGGTTCGGGTTGTCAGCCGCCTTCGAGTGGCTCCGAACTTGGAGCCGCTCTCCGTGAGCGAGCACATCCCATCCTGGCTGAACCTTGCACGGTGCCAACTCCCCACCAAAGATTTGCGCAACCACCCATTCTGCGAAATCGGCAAACGCCTTTCGTGAGCGTATGACGCCGAGCGCTTTTAAGCTTTCAATCCCGGCCGAAAGCTGATCGATTGCTCCAACGACTTTTGCGATTTTGTCCGTGTCGGCGGCATCCATATGAGGCGGCCACTTTCATGCTATCTCGTATTCGACCCCATCGGCACCGCCGGGTGCTTTCTTCCGCGGTTGATCGTGACGGGCACCACCGGCTCTTCCGGACACCGCGCCGCGAACTCGTCGTAGTATTTGTTGATGAACGTGCGGGTTGCCCAGGCGGTGCCGTCGGCCAGGCCGCAGATGGTGGTGCCGGGCATGATGCCCTGGGTCTTTTCCAGTTCCATCAGCAGGTCGAGATCGCGGCGGCGGCCCATGCCGTCCATGATGCGGTTGAGAATCTTGAGCATCCACGCCGAGCCCTCGCGGCACGGCGTGCACTGGCCGCAGCTCTCGTGGGAATAAAACCGCACGCAGTTGCGCAGGGCCGCGACCATATCGGTGTGCTCGTTCATGACGATCATGCCGGCCGTGCCCAGGCCCAGGCACCCGCCGCGGAAACGAACGTCGTCAAAATCGAGCTTGATGTCGAGCTGATCGGGGCCGAGCACGCCCATGGAGATGCCGCCGCAGATCGTGCCCTTGTGGGCCCCGCCCTTCATGCCGCCGGAGAGTTTGTTGATGGCGTAGTCGAGGGTGATGCCCAGCTCGTCCTCGTAGACGCCCGGCGTGTTGACGTGGCCGCTCATGCCGTAGAGCTTGGGGCCGGGAGATGATTTGGTCCCCATGGTTTTGAACCACGACGGGCCGTCGTCGCGGCCGATGATCCAGGGGACGCAGCAGAGCGTCTCGACGTTGTTGATGACCGTCGGCCGGGCGAACGCTCCGCTGATCGCCGGAAACGGCGGCTTGTTTCGCGGCCAGCCGCGTTTGCCTTCCAGGCTTTCGAGCAACCCTGTCTCTTCGCCGCAGATGTAAGCGCCGGCGCCGCGGTGCACGTAACATTCGAGCTTGTAGTTCGCGCCGAACACGCCCTGCGGGCCGAAGATTTTCTGGTCGTAG
>Ga0210396_10000668_pt1 | contig 41341 bp, 31 predicted proteins | sample IncBWH17OmetaG_FD_155466 | JGI IMG/M metagenome (GOLD analysis project Ga0210396, IMG submission 155466) | Forest soil microbial communities from Barre Woods Harvard Forest LTER site, Petersham, Massachusetts, United States - Inc-BW-H-17-O ... | reverse complement strand
TAATGCGGAGATGGGTGAAATGCCGGCTGATTATTCGCATCCTTAGGCCCCTTCCAACTAAATTCATCCACAAAGAAAAGGGTATAATAATCACACAAAAGTGAAATACAGACAGTTAGATAACAGGAGTGCGCCAACTTAATCAGGTGTTTCGACGAAATCCGGACATCAAAAACATAGTTAGGAAAATTTTCATAATTCCTGTTGATAACCTTGATCTTACCCAGCTGTTCCTGCAGATCCCGGGCAAATACATTGGAGATGGATAAAGGGTCGTTGCATTCGCTGTTCATCTTTTTAGCGACGATCTCTTTCATCTCCTGGTAACCCGGATACTTATCTTTTAAGTAAAAATAGCCAACCGGGTAATGACGATAAACCGCATGCAAAAGCCGAATGATGTCTCCAAGACTACCGCTTAGCAGGCGTAAATCCTCGCTTGAGAGACTGTTCTCACCAGATGTTGGAGACGTGGACATAGGAGGCATCGATTTTCTCAATTCCCTCTACAATTAATAGACGGCTTGGATTTTTTCAGCTGCTCTATGGCGGAGTTCTCCGTGATCTCCTGGCACATCACCTTATTGGATACCAGGACTACGCTGATACACGTGGTCTTCCCTGCTTCTACTTTCACCTTGAACGGTTTCGATCCTTTATCCAGGGTTAGGCCGGTATTCCGTCCCGATACCCTATGATAACCGGTATCGATCTCATGCATAGAATAACTCTTGTTCTTTAGCTTACATACCAGTTTGCCGTCAATATAGACCCGGAAATTGACAGCCGAAGCTGTAAAGCCACCGGGGCGTATAAAACAGATCTGCCCTTTTCCAGACTGTGAAAACGCTTTTTGAGAAGCCAGGATCAATACGGCCACCAGCGACAAAGTCAGGTACTTTTTCATAAGCGACCAAGCTAGGCACCAATAACTGAACCAGCAGCAGACAATCTCCTATTGATTGTACGAAAAAGTTCGACCCTGGATCTTTTCCGGAAAACCTACTGCGCAACAAATTTAAACTCCTGAGCAACCGTCCCATTAGCCGTATAGATCTGCACCTTCGTCCCATTCGCCGCCGATCCGGCATTCACATCCAGCCGCATGCCCGGGGCATTGGCCGGCGCAAGACTATAATATCCGCCGCTTACGCCGCTGATCTGCCATTGCTCAGAAGCGGACCCGTTGGCTGTAAAGATCTGGACCTGGGTGTAATTAGCGGTACCGGAACCGGCGACATTCAGCGCCATAGCCGGCGCATTCAGCGGCTGGAGCGTGTAATAGCCATTACCGACGCTTGTAACAGTCCATTCCTCCGCAGTCGTGCCGTTATTGGCATAGAGCTGCACATTGGTCCCCGCAGCCGTTCCGCCGTTGGCTACATCCAGCAGGCTGCTGTTGTTGATCGCCGACACGATTGTATAAGTCTTTCCGGATACGATACCGCTGCTACCCCCGCTCGCCGGATTCATGATCTGGATCGTGCTGTCGGTCACGTTATAATTGTTGGCGTGATAATTCGAATTCGCCGCCCATGCGGCGATCCCGCCCTTTGTCCCCTGTGTCGGCTGCCATCTTGCCAGCTGATATACCCACCGCGGGCTGCCCGCATCGCCGCTGCCATCTTCGTAGCTGACACCCGGGATATACTGACCGGGTTTGATATAGTTCACATACGTGTTATAAAAGCTTTGTTTCGATGCCGTGTTCGAGTTAAAGTAATCCGTACCAATAACGTAATTGATGTAGGTATAAACCGCCTGGAAAATCGAATTGGACGCATAGTCGTCCGTGTCATAATTCAATAACGTAGCCGAATTCCCCGATTTCGGCCCATAGTATTTGCCCAGGGCCTTTATCAGGTTGCTCTGCAGGGTTTGCGCGGCGGCCGTGCCATCATCCGAACCTGGTTCAATATCCACTTCGGCCCCATCATAGCCATAAGAGGAATAAACGGCAAATGTATCAGATGCCCATTTAGCCCAGCCTGTCGCGTCATTGGTATAATTGACGGTGAAGGTCGCGACGGTCTTGGGTAACGCGCATTGTCTTACAATCCTCGTTCCTTTGGCATGCAGGTTCGGGATATAGGTGCTCTTCAACATCTTCCAAAAAGTCGAGGTATCAGCGGTAGTAGAAAATAGAGCTACGATATCCACACTGTCCGGTAACTGATCCAGCCGGGTCGTGATGGTCTTGCCGGACCCATAATCGTAGGTATCATAATAGATGAGCCCATAGGCATAAAACAACTGGTGCGGACTGTTCTTGTAAGCGATCAGGCTGCTGTTCACCGTCGCGGCCATTCCGGTCTCCACCTGCGCCGGGTTGGCGAGCGGATCGGTAGCCACTTTGTCGTATTGCAGTTGTTTGGAACAGCTGATAAAAAACACCATGCAGACAAGCAAACATAAGACAATGAGCACATTCATCGGTTTCATAAGAGAAATTTTTTAAGGTGAAAATACAGGTACCATCTACGGTTTCTGGTCCCACCAAAGACGCGTGCCGCCGTTATCCGGTCCGCCAAGCAGCGTGGACGCCGCCTGGGTCACGAATTTGTTGTTGTTGTTATATTCATCCGGGGGATAGGGCAATCTCCTTATTTGAATTTGGGTATTGATAGCGCCATTGCTGAAATTTTCGACGACGGGCCATATCTTGGGATAGCGGGTGCGACGGAATTCGGTCCAGGCCTCCTGCCCATTGGGGAACATGGCGATGTATTTTTGCGTGATGATCCGTTCCAGGCTGGTCTCAAAACCGCCGGAATTGTCCCATTGGATCGTGATCGTGCTGAGATTCGGGTTGCCTGCCGGAATGTTGTTTGCCTTATTATACGGATCTGTATACGGCGCGGCGGTACTGGCAGCATTGGTCATATAGCCGGCGACGCCGGATGCACTATATTGGCTAAAAGAGGTTTGTATACCCAGTTGATAGAAATATTGAGCCGTTCCACCCATATTCCATCCGCGCAGCGCGCCTTCGGCCCGAAGGAAATACACTTCGGCCGCCGTCATCCATTGGATCGGGGAGTTTAGCTGGACATTGATGCCGGACATCTGACGATAGTTACCCTGAGAAAGATCGATGCCGGTACGAACGCCGATGTACGTGCCGGGAAACCCGGGTGCCGGCAGCATGTAGCTTGCGGTCCGCGGATCACTATACCCGGTCAAAAAGGAACCGAGGACTGCCCCCATCCGGATATCGCCAAAACCCACATTGATGGTATAAAGCGGATTGTATACCACGATGGTCGAACTGGAAGATAAGAATGCGTTATCCGTGTTGGCGGTCATGACGCCATAGCTGTTGTTCACCGCCGACTCTGCCTCGCTTTGCGCCAAAACAGGATCGGCATAAACGATATGCATCGCCAGCCGCAGCTTTAAGGAATTGGCAAATTTGATCCATTCCACATAGTTGCCCTGATAGACCAGGTCATAGTTCTGCGCCGGTGTGACGCCGGGGTTCGCAGCGACAAAATTAGTGAACGTCGCGATAGCCGAATCCAACTCGCTAAAAAAGCTATTGTAGATCGCCTGCTGGGAATCGTACCCCACCTCGAAACCGCCGATGCCATACTGGCTATAGGGGATGGGACCAAAGATATCCGTGACGCGGTGCATGCCCGCCACTTTGATAATATTGGCAAGAGCATAGAAATCCGGCTGGTTGACGGCCCTTGTCCTAACCTGCAGCCACGCCGACATGATGTTGTTGTACGGATTCTCGAACGCCTTGTTGCTCCAGCTGCCGTTGATATTGTACTGGGAATTCGAAGACCCTCCGCTAAAGCCAGTCGGTGTGCCATTGTAACCTGAAAAGATATCGGCATTCAAATTCTGGATCGTCTGATAGGGGGCCACACCCGCCTGCGGGTCGGCCACTACCACATTCTGCTCCATCTGGGGAATAAATACCCCCAGCCCTGCAAAGTCATTGTTCAGGTCACTGTTTGTAGCCTGAGCCGGATTCGTATTGTATTGATCAAAATTCTTCGTGCAGCCGGCCAGCACGATGATCAGGAGTACAAAAATTTTATGGCGATACATGCTCTTTGAGTTAGAAGTGATATAATTATAGGCCAATGCTTACCCGGAAACCCAGATTGCGCATGCTGGGCTGATTGAAATAATCAAACCCCTGATAAAACGTACTGGTAGAGGCGGCAGCTTCCGGGTCAAAGGGCGCCTTGTTATAGATCATCCAAAGATTTCGGCCGACAAAACTAACATTGAGGTTCCTGATCTTATTATGGAAGGCGCTTGCCGGGATCGTATAACCGAATACCAGTTCCCCCAGTCTTACATTGGTAGCGCTATAGCCATAGTAGGCGAGAGCGCCACCGCCACCACCACCGGTACTCCCGATCGCACCGTAAAAGGCCTGTGGATTCACCGTTTTGCCCTCAAACACTACCCCACCCCCGTCACGGGCGGCGGCGCTTCTTTTAGACTCGCCATAGAAATCCAGCAATTCTTCCGTGTTGGAGATCACCACTCCGCCTATGCGGGCGGTGACCAGAAAGCTAAGATTGAAACGCGCATAGCTGAACTTGTTATTCAACCCGAAATTGCACCTGGGATCGGCCGTCCCTACCCTGCTGTAATACTGACTGACCTGTGGCAGCCCTTGCGCATTGGTGAGGACATTGCCATTGGCATCTTTTACGAATCCATAGGCGTAGATGTCCGATGTCTGTTTTCCCTGTACCAGCTTTTGGGCATAGCCGCTCGTGCCGGCTACGATCAGCGAGTCCTCATTTTCGACATGGCCGGTATAAGGATCATTGTAGTTTTTCAACAGCCTGGCTACGGTGCTCCGGTTCAGCGAGAACACGAGATTAGGGTTCCAGGTGAATTTGCCGCCACGGAGCGTATACCCGAGCGTGGCCTGCACTCCCTGGTTATTGATCTGGCCTGCATTGATGTAATAGCTGCTGAAACCTACCCCGGCAGGTACCGTCACGGAAAAGATCTGGTCAACGGTACGGGAATAATAATAAGTGGCCGAAACGGTTATGGCGTCATTGAGCATGCTGAGATCCAGCCCTCCTTCGATCGACTTCGTCCTTTCAGGCCGGAGGGTCGCAAAGGGCATCGCCGTAATGGCCTGTACCGTACCGTTGCTGACAGTATACCCCGGATTCGACAGGTATTGGGGCGGCGAATTGCCCACCTCGGAATAGGAAACCCGGAGTTTGGCATAGCTTATCGCCAGGGGCAAGGCAAACATACGGTTCAACACCCCGGATAACCCAATAGAAGGATAAAAAATAGATTGCTTCGATGTATACGCAAGCGCCGAATTCCAGTCGGTCCTGCCGGTGGCATCCAGGAACAAGCGGTCCTTATAGGACAGCTGGAGCGTACCGAATACCGCCTGGTTTTGCCTCACCTGTTGCGGTGTCGAGCTATAGACAATCGTATTCTGGCTGATGTTGGCAAGCGAGAAAAAATTGGCGATCACGGCCAGCGGACCATAGGCGGACAAACTTCGGTATCTGTCGTCTTCCAGACTGGCCCCAAGTGTGAAGTCGACACCCACCTGGCTCATCCGGGCTTTGCCGTTCAATAGCAGGTCGCCATAGAATTGTCTGGTACCCGCCGTATTGACCCCATATCTCCCGTCCTGCCCCCCGCTGAAGGTAGCCAGCGTGGAAGCATAGTCTTTCATCTCTCCATTATCACTGGCATTGTCATATTTGGCCCGCCCCGTGATGCTCAACCCCAGGGGTAGCATATACCTGAGCACGGCCGTACCGATAAATCGATTCCGCTGACTGGTAGTGATTTCGCGATTGACGATCCAATAGGGGTTTTGGATATAATAGCTAAGGGGATCGAAGGGCCAGTATTGCGTGTTGAAATTCCTGGTCGGATTGAATCGCTCGTAATCCTTGATATCATATTTACCATAATAACCGGGAGGAAAAAGATAGATCCCTACCAGGGGATTGTTGTACTGCCCCTGTACAGGAATGTTTTGCCGCTCCTCGATGGCGTACATGGTCGTCACATCGAGGAAGAGCTTGTCGGGTATCAACGTCGAGGTAACCCGGTCGGTAAAATTATATCGGTCATAGTTGCTATTCCGTATAATGCCGGCAGAATTGACCGATGCGGCCGAAAAATAATTTTGGTTCTTGTCGTTGCCGGAAGTTACGTTCAGCGAATTGGTGTAGTCGACTCCCGTATTAAAGAAATCCCCGGCCTTGTAGCCCGAAGGCTGGCTAAGCCTGGGCCCCGTCCAACTCCGGTAAGGCAGTGGAGTGGAAGAGGAAGAGCCCTGCTTTAAGGTATCGGGGGCATAGGTATTCTGAAGCTCGGGCAAGATCAACGGCCGGCTAAAAGAGGTATTGAACGAGTAATTCAGGCTGGTTCTCCCCGGCCGGCCTTTTTTGGTCGTGATAAGAATGACCCCATTGGCGCCGCTGCTCCCATAAAGGGCCGCCGCTGCCGGGCCGGACAGCACCGAAATACTGGCGATATCGTCCGGGTTCAGGCTGCTGATACCTTCGCCCCCATCCCCGCCGGAATAGAGACTCGTGGGCTGACTGGTTTGCAAACCCTGCATCGGCATCCCATCGATGACATAAAGCGCATTGTCATTCTGCGTGATGGATTTTATGCCCCGCAGGATCACCCGTACCGACCCACCCTGCCCGGAAGCGCTGGCATTGATAGTGGCGCCGGCCACCTTGCCCGAGAGATCGGCGACAAAATTAGCATCCTTTTGTACGGTAAAATCGTTGGAATCCAGTCGTTGAATATCATAGGTTAACGATCGTGACCGCTTCTGAATGCCCAAAGCCGTAACGACTATCCCCCGGCCGCTGCTATAAAGCTCCCGCAGAACAATCGTGATAGGGTTGGAGGTCGTATCGGTTATGAGTATCTCCCTGGGCTCATAACCTATATAGGTAACCTGGAGCACATTCTTGTAAAAAATGGGGATAGCAAAAACCCCGGATGCATTCGTTTTGGTCCCAATATGCGTTCCTTTTATGGAAAGACTGGCGCCGCTTAGCGGCTCCCCCTTCTCATCGACCACTTTTCCCTTAAGGATCAGCTGCGGCGCGAAATCAACCGCTCTGTCCTTCACCACGATCGTGTTTTGGATGATCTCATAGACAAGCGGCTGGTCTCTGAAACAAATATCCAATGCTGCTTCCAGCGGGATATTCGTGACATCGATCGTTACCGGACGGGTATTGGCGAACATCGATTGATTGTAGAACAGATCATAACCCGTCTGACTTTTGATCTCCAAAAGAACGGCAATAAGCGGCTTGTTTTTAAGCGAAAGCGTCACGGTTTGGGCTGCAGAGGCAGTACTGACATGGATACAAAAAAGGCAGGCGATAATAACCGGCAGTCTCATATTGGTTCGTTTATAGTGCGACAAAAGGCTTAAGGCAGCAGGACAAGTCGTCTTCCCTGTAGATCGAAATGAACCCTATTGTTTTGCAAGATCCGGAGCACCTGGTCGAGTGATGCGGAACGGGGGATGGTGCCGCTGAAGTGATCGCTTGTTCTACCCGCCGGAAGAACCACCTGTATATCGTACCAGCGCTCCAGCTGTCGCATAACCTCGGAAACATCGGCGTTATCAAAATTGAAGCGGCCGTCCTTCCAGGCGATCACCGCATTAACATTGACCTTATCCTTAACAGAAACAGTTCCATTTTTTAGCTGCGCTTGTTGCCCGGGTGACAAGGCGAACTTCCCGTTGACCCGGACCTTTCCCTGGAGTAAAGTGGTTTCGACGGCCCCTCCGTTGGGATAGGCCTTCACATTGAAATGCGTACCCAATACCTCTATTTCCTGTCCATTTGAGGCGACATAAAAAGGCTTCCCTGGATCTTTTGCCACTTCGAAATAGGCCTCGCCCGATACTTCTACTCTTCTCTCCCGCCCGTCGAATGCAACCGGAAAATACAAAGAGGAGGCGGAATTCAGCCAGACCTTCGTTCCATCGGAAAGGACCAGGCTGTATTGTTCGCCATTGTGCGTGATCAGGGTATTGTAGGTCGTAGAACCTCCGTGACCTTGCTTTTCATAGGCAAGTCCGCCATGCGACATCCGGATATTCACAGACCCCTGTTTGGCGATCAATCTATTCGCTGCGGAGTCCAATAGCACAATTTGCCCATCGGCGAGCCGGAGACTGGCTTTTGTACTTCCCGGGAGGATCGCCGTCTTTTGCCCTTCCGATCCGGCTATGGGCATTTCGTCCTGCCGCATTTGGGAAGACCAATAAAAAATCGTACCCCCAAAGATGATCAGCAGCACGGCTGCCGCGGCTACTCTGCCAATCCTGAAACAGGATCTTCTTTCTATCCCCTTGTTAATTTTTTGGAAGATTCGGGATCTGTGCTCCTCTTCGGAGACCGCAAAGGAATAAGGGATCACTACGATCTCCTCCTGACCCTGGTTATACCAGCTGTCGTATTCGATGGCTTCCGGTCCTGTGATGGTCCCGTTTACCCATTTTCTTTCCAGCTGGGATAGCCGCTCATTCCAATTTGAAGATTCCATATTTATCATTATAGTCGGTTGAATGAAGAAAAACCCTATGTTTTCTTAAAAAAAAAGGGTGTGCAGCATAGACCCGAGCTTTGTCCGGATCAATTTGATGATCCTGGACAGGTGCGCTTCCACCGTTTTATTGGAAATGGAAAGGCGGTCGCCTATTTGCTTGTGCGTATAGCCCGATTCACGGCTTAAGGTATAGATCAGCCGGGCCCTTTCGGGAAGGTCTTGTACCACAAGCTCCAGCCTTCTTTGCAATTCATGGAAACGCAGCTGCTCTTCGGTGCTTGTGTCGATAAGTGGGGCCGACCTGGCTTTGTATTCCTGCCACCGCTTCTTCTTAAGACGGGTGTCGATTACCTTATACTTCATAGCAGTGGCCAGGTAGGAAGAAAAACAGCCTTTGATCCTGAGATCTTTTCGCCGGCGCCAGAGATTCATAAAAAGATCCTGAACCAGCTCTTCGGCCGATTCCAGATCCTTGTCCAATTTATTGGCGGCTACGGTGAATAGCTTATCCCAATAGCGATTATAAAGCTCTGTAAAGGCCAGCCTGTCGTCTTTAGAAAGCAGATCGACCAGCTGGCTGTCTGTATACCCGGATAGTAGTCCCATCTTAAATGCAGGCAAAGTACTGCGCCCTGATAGCCGTTTACCTAGAACAACATCGATAGTTAAATAGAATTAGTTCGTCCGCCGGGGATCGAGTGGCTTCTTCCGCGATAGCATGCAGGACATGGACGGGATAGAATTTATTGACACGGTGACTAGAAAAAACTCTAACAACGATCCAACCCCAGACAAATATTTTGTCGCCGCCATGAAAAACATTCTCCTAACCTTCACATCCCTGCTATCGCTCAACGCCTTTGGTCAAATGCAAGCCGGGCAAACCTGTCTGTTCACCTGCATGCATCATGTCGACCCCCGAAAATCAGTGGAGAAATATATTCATGATTTTAGTCTTTTTGAACACACGAAGCAGGACGTATTCCATAATGGAGCAATGGGCACCTTGCAGGAGATCGTACAATTCATTAAATCCGAATTCGATACCATAGACCTGGCAAAGACCGGTGTCATCGGCGCTATTGACTCAGGATATGTCGTATTTGCCCTGGTACAGGAGGAGTCCGATCTTCTTCATGCAATTGTCATTCACCGATACTATTCAATCGATCCAAAAAATGACCGTTTTACCAAACTTATTTATTATGATCCTGCAACAGGAAGCGATGATGAACACGTAAGGTTGAAAGACTTCCTGCTGGACTGGCAACTATACAGCGTCGGAGTGAAGCATAGGACAGATGTCTTAGTGTCAACGACGTCGGGAGGCAACCATCCCGTCATCCCTGCTCAAACAAATGAAAAATGAGAACGAAGCCAAAATCCATCCTGCTTAGAACGGTGAATGTGATCTGCCGTATAGTGAATGTGATCTGCTGTATAGTGTTCTTGCTAATGGTAATCGGCGTCATGCTCTTTTTGATCTACTTCGGAATCGCGAGATGAGATGTCCACGGTTCCACAACTACAAAAACCATCCTACTGGCTTTTGCAATAGGCCTGACACTTAGCGCCTAAATCTGAGGCTTTGCTGCGATACCCAGCATATGTGCTGCATCGATGGCATAAAAGTCTTCCTTGTGTTCTACTGCTTTGGCATATGCTTCTTTAAACAAGGGAATGGACTGCTCTTTTTTACCAGCGGAATTAAATGCCCTTTCTCTTTCCAGCAGGCAGGTAGCGGATTTCGGCAACAGGCATGTTTTGCCCTTCCATCACCTGTCCGGCGATGTCCAGTACGCTATGGGCCTCGTCAAACTTTCGCTGCAGGCTTTGCGTTCTGGCGAGTTGTGTCAACAGCTCGGCATAATAGGTTTTGTCCACTGATTTTTCCGCCGCGGGGACCAGTTCTCTAAATTTTAATTCCGTTGCCTGTGGGTTATCATAATCCCAAAGCGCGTCGATCTCAGGTAAGTCCATATGACCCCAATTTACTCCATTCACGGACAATTCACGCGATTCCGAAATAGATCAAAAAAAGCATGACGCCGATTACCATTAGCAAGATCAATATATAGCAGATCACATTCCCCGTTCTATACAGGATCGATTTTAGTTTCATGATCATTTCTTTTGTTTGAGCATGGAGGACGAGTCTGTTATTCTATTCCACACTAGTAGACATTTTGCCATCCCGCACCTGTAGGAATCAATAGCCATTTTTAAGAGAGGAGAGGAGCCCTTTGTGGCTCCTCTCTTGTTCGGCCGCCTGCTGTTCGGCCGCTCTCTCTTGTTATAGTCTAAGGTTTGAATTGTACGCCGAGATACCGCATGGTAGCCTGATAATCCATGCCCGCCGGGATGCTGGTGCCGCCAGAAATGATCACCCAACGGAACGCCTCATCATGAGTGTTAAGGACATAGGGAGTTAAGACACTCTCATTATTGTTCTTTATCATTAAAGCGTTGGTTTTGCAGCAAAATTAACCGACTTCAACATCAGCCGGTTTAGACAAAAGTCGACCAACAGATAGAAGTCATGCTAAACTGCTCCATTCGAATGCCCCGTTCATCACAGTAGTTTATTTTCTAACCGGCTTAGAAGATTTTCGACCAGTATTACAACCCCCGCTTTCTACTTTTGCGCGTCCCTTCAATACGCCACACCATGAATGTCAGTCCTTACAGATCATCATGTAAAGTCCCAAACGATTATTCCGCCGCGCTGAGAACAAGCTATTTGATTAAAAAGCGATTGATAGACATCACCATCTCCGTAGTCATAATACTCACGCTCTTCCCCTTTCTGTTCCCTCTTATCATTCTTTTGATCAAACTGGATTCAAAAGGCCCCATTTTCTTCAAACAGAAAAGATTAGGCTTTAAAGGAAAAGTCTTTGTCTGCTACAAATTCCGGACGATGTATGTAAATGAGCTGGCCGACATAAAAGCCGCGGTCGCGGCGGACATTAGGATCACAAAGATGGGAAGCTTTCTCAGACGGACCTGCCTCGACGAATTACCCCAATTCCTGAATGTCCTATTAGGTGATATGAGCATCGTCGGACCCAGACCCCAGATGCTCCTGGAAGCCGATAATTTTTCAAACATGATACCTGGTTACCATTCCCGAACCCTTGTTCGTCCGGGTATCACCGGGCTTTCTCAAGTGACCGGTTTTCGCGGCCCCATCAACAACTCCCATGACATCTACTACCGCTATTACCTGGACATGTATTATGTGCGAAGCCTGACGCTCCGGCTCGACCTCTGGATCATGGTTAAGACGGGGTTGATGATGGCCAGGAGCATGTCGAACCCGAAAAGAATATCCTCCCGGCCCATCACCGCCAGGAAAGGAACCAGGTTCTGTCTGTAAATTGATTCAAAAGAAAGACCTCTAGTGGGAATTGTACCAATTGATCACCCGCCTGAGTTCACGGCGCAGGTGTTGAATATGCGGACAGGACACTTTCAGCCTGGGCTGGCCGCAGGACTCCATAACGGCCCACAAATGGAAGACCAGCACATCCGTCGCATACCCACAGGCGGGATAAAGCGCTTCAATTGTAAGCCGTTCGCCATCAGGTGAAATTTCGTAAACAGAACTGAATTGAGTCACCTCATATTTCTCTTTGGTTCTGGCATCTGCCAAAAAATAGATGATCTTGACCTTTAGATAGAGCGTCGAGCCCAATTTCATTTTATCATACATAAATTCCAAATAGTCGACCCTCTTTTTTGGCAGCGGAAACTTGAAATCAAAGACGGGAATGCGATCTCCTATGAGCAAAGTTTGAATAGACATCTTATTGGATTTCCCGCCAATTTACTCTTCCCTTTTGCGATTCCTGATCGCAATTCTTCTAGGGCAGTTTAAAACATTCTATTTCCAACCCGCCAACCACTGCTCAAGATTTTTGTGAATTTCTTTTAGAAACTAGAACATCTTCTAGCTGCCGTTAAACAGGCCTTTTTTACCTTCAGGCTGGAAATGCTTTCGCTATGAGACACGAAACCGCTAATAAGTCTACGGCCTGCAGAACCAAAGCGCTCCACAAGCCTGCTTTGCTGGCCTTTATCGCTTTTTTTTCACTCCACTGTCACTCTAACATCAGATTCAGACTACTGCCTGCCCGTGGCTTTATTTGCAGTACACCTCCCCAGGGAACAGGGCCATTTGTTATGCATCCGAAAAACCAAAACATCGACGTCCATTGGAACTCTGATAAAGAGACCAGCAATGAATCAGCCGAAGATAGCAGCTACGGCGAATCCGAGCTAATCCATTCCTTTTTTATGAATAAGTAAGAATCCCCCTCCAGGCAATGACCGGCAAAACAAATATCCCGTTTAACTTTCTATTTGCTTACCTGCCCCAATCCGCAACAACTTCACCAGCATTCGGCATGCACAGTGTTTATCTTGAAGACAAGATAGTGCTCATGCTAAGCCAACGCCCAAGGACTCCCACGCTCAATGGAGTTTGGATTGCAACCTATAGCAAACATCATGACAGTCTGATCAAAGAAATTCCATCAGCGAAGCCGCTCAAAGTAAATCTGACCAATACCCGGTCAAATTGGCTTTTCTTGCCCGCCTCATCAGCCGACTTTGAACAATCCGCCTTGATTGTATGCGAATTGATCGCAAAAAGGGACCAGAGGATTGGCCGGACGCGATTCTAAGATCTAATAAGCGATAACGCAGCGTATCAAAAGTCGCAAAACGTCTACCAGATGATAGAACTTTTTCGATCTCTAAGTTCGCCGAAATAGATTTACTTGTGGAAAGCCTTAACAATAAGGCTGTTACCTGGAATGATCCCTGATTTCCTAACAAAAGGACGTTATATACCGCTGATCCTGGCTTTAGGGACCTGTTTGGGCGTTTATGCTCAGCCCAGAGAACCCTATGCCCATCTGCACGATGGGGAGTTCAGTGGACGGAAAATAAGCGAATCCCCTGACCCGCTGGTAAATTTTATCTGGCATCATCCCGTAGCGGGTGATTCCTTGCAGATTTACACGCTCTATCCGAAAAAGCTAACCGGAGTTCCTTCCAACGCCTTTGAGATCTCGGGCAACCCAAAAGGATCATCTATCTTAGTCTCGGGGAAAGGTTCGCTCCTTGTCGATTTTGGAGTGGAGAGCGCCGGCTGGCTGGAGTTCGATAGCGACGACGGCATCGACTCTGTTGAAATGAGCATCAGCGAATACAACGAACCCGAGATCGTAAATGCAGGTGCGCTGAACCCGGTAAAAACAAAAAGGCCCGTCCGCTATGGGTCTGCGTACCGGCTGGAATTGAACCCCGAACTGTATGAGGGCGTTCGGTTTGGCTGGATCCATGTACATCACTTCTCCAAGCCCTGGCATATCCGAAATATCAGGCTCGTCTGCCAGGTAAAACCCGTCAATTATCTGGGCCAGTTTTCCTGCAGCGATCCCGAATTGACGCGCATCTGGTATACAGGCGCATATGTAGTAAAGCTAAACCTACTGCAGAATTATTTCGGTTCCATACTTACGGAAAGAAGCGACCGCATCTCCTGGACGGGCGATGCCTATCCGTCCCAGGCCGCTTCCCTGGCCGCATTCGGCAATTATGCATTTGTAAAGAAAAATCTTCTATCGACAGCTAAAAAGGATAATGGTATTCCTTCCTATTCCCTTTATTGGGTGTTAAGCCTTATCGATTATTTCAACTATACCGGCGATACGGCCTTTTTGAATGCCTGCATTCCAATCGCCGATAAAAAACTGAAGAGAGCTTTTGACCAATTCGATACGCTCCCCCCATTAACATTTATGGGTCATGACGAACGGCTGGGTGCAACGTTCGAAGACCCGCAGATCCCCGAGGCGCAAAATACCTATAAAATGCTGTGCATCGGTGTCTGGCGACAATTTGCAGCAACGATGCGTTTTGCTCATAATGACGACTTAGCCCAAAAATATACGGGATATGCAGCAGCTAAACTCAACTCCCTGGAAAGCACACAGAATTGTTTTAACCAATACGGGGTACACGCGGTAAGCGAGGCGATCAAAGCGGGCATACAGGATACAACGATCAATCGGTTGCGTCGTGTATATTATGCGGACAGGTTGAACCGTCTTTCCTATTCGCCCTTCAACCAATATTTCATCCTGCAGGCTTTGGCAATGGCGAACGATTACCCCGCCGCCCTTACGACTGTTAAAGACTGTTGGGGTGGCCAATTGCGTTATGGCGGCACCACCTTTTTTGAAATTTACCGGCCCTCATGGAATAAGATATTGAAACCGAACGACCCTCCCCCGAATAGCCAAAGCGGCTATACGAGCCTTGCCCATCCCTGGGGGGCCGGGGTCACAAAATGGCTATCTGAAGAAATTCTCGGCATAAGGCCCGTGGCACCCGGGTTCCGGCATTTTGAGATCATTCCTCATCTGGGTACGGGCGTAACATGGGTGAGCGGAAAAATGCCTACCCCGGCAGGCGTCATACAGGCCACGTTCAACATAAACACGGGGAATTGTTCTGTCAGCATTCCACAATATACCGTTGCAGATAGGATCGCCATTCCAAAAGCAGGTAGAAGCATCGGCAAGATCGAAGTAAATGGGAAATTGGGCTGGGACAGCTCGGAAGAAGACCAGCAATTTCTTTATTTATTACACCTGAAACCCGGGGAGTACAAGATCAAGGTGCAATATACCGGTGCAGCGCCTGGCGTCGCAGGAAGCGAAGAAAAATGGAATTATCTTATCACGCAGTTTCGCCAGGACAGTATAACCTCTGGCGCCTGGCAGCAGAGTTATGGGCGGGAAGGATATATGATCTTTGGATATGCACACGGAGATACGACGGCCGGGAAGCTTCCTGCGTATGTGAAAAAGATAGCCTTTAAGAAGGACAGTGTCTTGCTATGGAACGCCCAAACCCCGGACCCGCGGGCTTTACGACCGCCACATGCGCTCGCTGCGCAAGCATCGGCCCTGGTTACCCGGGATCCGGAGGCCACCCTGGAGACCATGACGATGGATATCGAATTGAAAGACTGCGTTCCGCATCGTTTGTCGCTCTATTTCCTGGATTTTGACAACCAGCAAAGAAGAACTGCCATTGAAATCTTCGACCTGAATACCCTGAACCTGATAGCGCCGGTTCAACTGGTACAACATTACGAGCATGGCAAATATCTCACCTTTACCATCGACCGTTCCGTGCGGGTTAGAATTAACCAGGTAAGAGGGGTAAATGCAGCAGTAAGCGGGATATTCTTTGATAAGCCTGCCATTCAATAATTATTAGTCGTCCATGCAACGGCAAGTCCTCAGCCGGATCAAACGTAAGCCTCCGTTGAACCCCTATTGGTAGATATGAAGGTTAAAGAATCGAGATTACTACTCGAAACCCATCCGGGTCGGCAACGGTTATCCCATGACTTTCCCAATAAGGATTGCTGGGAGTCAATTGCTTAAGGCCCTCCTGTTTTAGCTTTTCAAGCATGCCATTGTATTTTTCTCTCGAATCGAAATAGAATACCAGGATGTCATCTGTGTCAGGGATGTGGGATGGGGCTTCGCTGGAGGAAGTAAATTCGACCTCCCAATTATTTGAGCCGTCACCTAAGATAATCCCGTCGTATCCTTCATGATTTTCAAATCTAGTAATCAATTCCAGACCGAGAAGACCGCAATAGAAATTCAACATTCGTTGAAGATTTGTGGTATGCCTGGCAAATCTGATTTTCATGATTTCCCTATTTTATGAGAATTAGTACCAAGTCAGTCCCATGGCTAGTTGCCAGGAGAACCCAACAATCGGCATGAGAACCGCTCGCAAAGCTGTATGGCGGGTTATTTTCATCGGTTATGTGGATTTGTAACAATTCCAACCGATAAAAATAGAGGAGGGGCGCGACCGTTAGGATAGAAGCGTTTCTAATAGCCCGTAGAAATTCTTCTTAGACGTAAAGCATGCTGTGTGAGTTCTCTTCTTTATTGAATTGATATGGGGTGTGGTGAGATGGAGAATAAATTCTATTAGGACTTCGGATAAGGTCTAATATATGGTATGAAAGGCAATGTTAGATTACAGAGGCCCCGATTCTTAACCAAAACTAGTTTGCAATATGAAAAAAGTTATGTCGCTCTTTGTATGCCTATTCCTGGCATATCCTCTCCTTCACCTTCAGGCGCAAAACACCACTGTCCCCGTCTCAGGCACCGTCACCGACGAAAAAGGCATCCCGCTTGCGGCCGTTACGGTCACTGCGCTTACGGGTGACAAAAAGGTCGTTTCAACTACCGTTACGGATGCCAGCGGTGTTTTTAAGTTGAATGTTTCCGCAAGGGTTCGCAGCCTGCAGTTCAGCTACACCGGGCTGGAAGAACAATTGATCGCGGTCAGCGGGAAGAGGGAATTCACTGTTACCCTCCGTGCCGGGAGCCGCAATCTGTCCGAGGTAGTAGTCGTGGGCTATGGGACCCAGGCCAAGAAAGATGTCACCGGCAGTGTTGCATCCGTCAAGGGCGCCGTGATCTCGGAAAAACCCGTCCAAAGCTTTGAATCGGCACTGGCGGGTCGCAGCGCGGGTGTCCAGATCACCGTGCCCAGCGGCGTAGTCAATGAACCGCCGGTCTTCAGGGTCAGGGGCACCAACTCCATTTCTCTAAGCTCCTATCCGCTCGTGGTCGTAGACGGCGTCCCGTCTTTCACCGGCGACTACAGCAACCCGAATGGCACGGAACTATCGAACTCATCCGCCAACCCTTTGGCCAGCATCAACCCCAACGATATCGAAAGCATCGACATCGCGAAGGACCCTGCTGCGACCGCTATTTACGGCAGCCGCGCCGCTAACGGGGTCGTCTTTATTACCACAAAAAAAGGGAAGCCCGGCAGGGTCAGGGTCGTCTACGATGGCTGGGTCGGGGAGAACATCGCTTATGGCCTCCCCCAAATGATGAATGCAGACCAATACATCGCTTTCAAGTCTACCGCCGTCGCCAATAACCCCGCGCTGACCGGCCCCAGCCTCGTCACCTTCAATTATGCGCAGGACGCCCACGGGAAAAATGTCAATACGGATTGGTACCATTACATCTACAGGCATGGCTATTCGCAGAGCCATAGCCTGAGCCTATCGGGTGGTAACGAATCGACGACCTACTACCTCGCCGGCGGCTATACCTCCCAGGAGGGAATTATCAAAAGGAACGCCTTCAATCGTGCCAATATCCTGGTCAACATAGACAGCAGGATCAATAAGGCGATCACCATCGGCGGCAAGATCTCTTATTCCGATGAACAGAACCTGGCGGCGGCATCCTCGGGCTCCCTGCCGGGTGAAGCTTATAATACCATAGGGCTGGGTCGCGAAGGACTCGTCCTTCCTTCGATCCTGGCGCCCTATCTCCCAACTGGTTCTTACAATATCAACGGGGCCACCATTGGTTACCCGAATGTCACGGGGACCTCGATCCCCTTTTTCAACCCGGTACCCATCCTCGACCTAAGCCGCAGCAATAATGAGGTCAATCACATTCAGTCCAGCGTTTACGCCCAGATAAAGCCGCTCAGCTGGGTCACGCTGAAGAGCATGTATGCCATCGACAACCTGCTCATCGACTACGATAATTTCTCGACCCCCATCACGGGTGATGGATTTTCCACAACCGGCACCGCAACCGATACCTACGGGAAATACAAGACCTGGCTCTGGGACAATACGGCGCAGTTCGACTATACCTTCGGTTCCAACCATAATTTGAGCCTGCTGGTCGGCAACGAACAACAACGCAGAAGCTCTACAGGATTTGGCATCAACCGGCAGACCCTCTCCGACCCGGCCTACACCTATATCCAGGCAGGTTTTACCATCAATAACCCGCCGGTGGGAGGCATGATCCTGGGCCAGAACTACCTGCTTTCCACATTCGGCCGGCTGACCTATAATTTCAATCACAAGTATTACCTGATGGGAACGATCCGCGAGGACCAGTATTCCGCGCTTGGCGTTAAGAAAGGGGTGTTTGGCGGCGGTTCCGCGGGCTGGGAGATCGCACAGGAGAAATTCTGGACCTCTGCCGGGTTGGACCATTTCTTCAGCAGCTTCAGGTTCCGCGGCAGTTATGGAAAGGTGGGCAACAATGCCGGCATCGGCGATTTCACGCCCTATTCCTTGTACGGTTCGGGTATCTATGGCGGCACGGCCACCCTGTCCTTCCCGTCCGGAAGCGTAGGCAATCCCAACCTGAAATGGGAGACCAGCCTTCAGACGGATGTCGGCTTCAATTTTGGTATCCTGCATGACAGGGTCACTGGTGAGTTCGCCTATTACAACAACAATACCAACGGCCTGATCCTGTATGTCAGCCAGGCCCCTTCGGTGGGTCTCCCTACCAACCCGCCCCTCAACATAGGCTCCATGTACAACAGGGGCATCGAAGCAACGGTCAATGCCACACCAGTCCAGAAACGGAATTTTAGCTGGTATACCTCTCTAAATTTTACTTACAATACGAACAAGGTGACTGCGCTCGCTCCCGGTTTGACGGCTATTCAAACCGGTACCGGTGCTGCGGGCGCGGAAACCGTCAACCAGACCAAGACAGGCTATTCCGAAGGTTATCTCTGGGTCGTCCGGACAGCCGGAGTCGATCCTTCCACGGGCAAACGCATCTTTCTGAACTCCGCCGGCCAGAAGGTCTATTTCCAATATCAGCCGCCCCTGGGCTCGGGTCAAAGCCAGTGGACCAGCAGCGCAGACGGCACGGTTAAATATGTCAGCCCAACCGGTGGCTCGTCTATCACGCAGGCCGCGGACGGTGTCATGTACAAGAACTGTCTGCCCAGGTATGTCGGAGGCTGGACGAATTCATTCAATTATTCGGGCTTTACGCTGGATGTGCTGCTGACCTACCAGGCCGGGTTCTACGTATTTTATGGGACGAATGCGGGTCTCCACGACCAGCGGGTCTGGAACAATGAGACGGATATGCTTACCGATGCCTGGTCGCCCAAAAACCCCAACACCATGAAATATGCCAAACCCGTCTTTGGCGACAACACTTCCAACGGTACAACCATTCCGGTGGATATCAATGTATTCAGCGGCAACTTTATCAAGGTGCGCAATGTCACGCTTTCCTATAACCTCCCGGCCCGGATGCTGTCGACGGTGAAGATCTCCAATGCACGGGTGTACGTCAGCGGACAGAACCTGGGGATCATCACCAAATACCCCGGTCCGGATCCCGAAGTCTCTTCCAACGGCAACAGCAATTCCGGCCAGGGTGTCGACCAGAATACGGTCGCCAATGCCAGGACCTTTACCGTTGGCCTGAATGTCGGCTTCTAACCAAAGTTTCCCTGAATTTCAAAAAAAGAAAAATGAAAAAGAACATAAAGATACTTTCTCTCCTGACGATCCTGCTGGGCTTCGGGGCCTGCCAGAAAAAAGACCTGTATCCCGTCCCGCAGACCGCCGTGGCCGACGTATCCGCCTTCACCACTGCAAGCCGCATCCAGTCGATGGTACTGTCCCTTTACGGCGCGCTGAAGAACGGCAGTTCCTATGGCGGCCGCTATGTCATTGACGGAGATATCAAGGCGGACAACTTCATCAACGAGTTGTCCAATGTCTTTACAGGTTATGATGTCTGGAGCGAGAACCCCACCAACAGTTCCACCGCCGTGGTCAACCTCTGGTCGGCCGCATATCAGTGTATCAATGCCTGCAACCTTTTTATCGACGGGATGAACAACGGGGGGACCAAAATAGTCGGTACAACCCTCGCAGCCAACTACATCGCCGAAGCACAATTGATCAGGGCGATTTCCTACTATTGCCTGCTGCAATACTATGCCATGCCTTATGCCAACGGCAACGGTTCGCACCTCGGCGTTCCCCTGCGTCTCAAGGGGATCGAGAGCGCCGGCTATTCCAATTTAGCCCGCAGCCCGGTAGATAGTGTCTATGCCCAGATCATCAGCGATCTCAACGCGGCGGAAGCCGGTTTGCCGCTGAACTATAGCTCGGCCTACAACAACGTTACAAGGGCCCAGCGGAATACCGCGATTGCCCTGAAAACCAGGGTCTACCTGAGCTTGGGGAACTACGCAAGCGTGATCACCGAAGCGGGTAAGATCGTCAGCGCCTCCGCGCCGTTCACTTCCCCGTCGGGTGTCGCATTTGCCTTGCAGTCCGATATCACGAAGGTCTTTGCTCCGCCTTATACCACGTCGGAGTCCATCTTCGCATTACCAATGACCGCTACCACAGGCGATAACCCGGGCACCCAGAACCAGCTTGGCTTTTATTTCTCCCCTTCTAAAGGAACGACCACCGGCGGCACCGGCAACGGCGAATATTCGCTTAATCCCAATGGCGTGATCGCGGACCCTTTATGGACGGCAACAGACAAGAGAAGGGCCTTCATCATGGGCTCTAACAGCGGTACTAAGAAATGGCTGAACAAATACCCTGCTCCGAGCCCTTATACGGATTATCCCATCGTCATCCGCTATTCCGAAGTGTTGCTGAATCTCGCCGAGGCGCGGGCACGGTCCACCAATAGCGTGGATCCGCAAGCCGTAGCCCTGCTGAATGCGGTTCGCAACCGTAGCGATCCTACCACGACCTATACGGTGGCCAGCTTCGCTACCGTTAGCGTCCTGATCAATGCCATTCTGGAAGAAAGGAACATCGAGTTCCTGGGAGAAGGGATGCGCAATAACGATCTGATGCGGCTGCAGCTGCAGGTGCCTGCCAAGGGCAGCGCGCCGGCCAGGAACCCCACTGATGTCGGTTATATCTGGCCGATATCGGTCTCCGAGCTGAGTTTGAATACGCTGTGTGTGGACAATTGATCGCGCGACCGCTCCGATCGACCTTTCGGCCGCCCCGCAAGGCGGGGCGGCCTCTTTTTACCTTAGCTATCCATTAACCGCCGATGTCCTATTAGCTCATCGTCTATCCCATTCCCAGTATTTTTACCGGCCGATCCAGGCCAATAGGGCTAAAAAGCTTATCCCTGGACCAACCCCTTGCTACCTTATTATCTTTTAGTGATTCTGTATAGGCAACAAGCGTGGTAACGATCTTTATCCGGATATGATTGTTCCCTTTTTTTATAGCCCTTGAAATATCATATAAATGATGACCATACCATTTCGTCCCGAGCGACTCTCCGTTGACCGCCAATTCCGAGATATCATAGATATGACCCAGGCTTAGCCACGTCTTTCTACCCGGATCGGCCATTTTAATCGAAACATCATAAGTGATAGTCCCGGCAAAATCTTGATATTCCCGCCTCTGTCTCAGATCGACTAATTGATCGAGAACCAACTTTGTCGCTGTACCGTTTACGTGCTCCAAGGCCAGCTGCCATGGGCCCTGTACAATTATTTCCTTGCTTCCGGCAATATCGGCAGGTGCATAAACCTCCCCTTTTTTGTTGTCGTCAAAGACGATCAGCCTGGATTCGGCGGGGCCCAGATAGATCTCCAACTCCCCGCTCCTTTTAGCCGGATATAAAAAGCGTTTACCCGTCCCGGCATCCCAAAGCCAGGCCGTCTTTTCCGTGGCAAAAACAGCCCGGAAAGCATGTTCTTTTTGAGCGCTGTAATTCGTGAAAAAGAAAATATCCCTGTCGGCATTCTTATAGTGCAGCTGACTGACATGTTTCACCGGCTTGTCGATGGCCACGTAAGGGACCAGCGAGAACCGCCGCCGGATATCCAGGAACCAGTTGATCATATCCTCTCCGGGAGGATCGACAAGTCCCGTGGTGACAGGATACCTGCCAAGGATGGCACTGCTGATGCGGGCGACCTCTTTACCGCCCTTGTCGTAACCTGCGAGACCCGGTGACAGATGCGGAGCCTTACCCACAAAGATCACCTTGCAACCCGCTTCAGCAATCTTATCAAGGGCCCTTGCCGTTTCGGGTTGCATAGTTTCCACTTCGATCAACAGCAAAGTGCGATAGGTCCGGCTCTCAAAGCGAAATGTTCCGTTTTCTGTAGTAGCCTGTAATATGATCTTTTCCGAGATATAATCACAGCCATGCCCACTTTGATGGATGGCTTCCCATACCTGGTGGACATAGGGCGGATAAGCAACCTGCGGAAAAGGATCTCTTTGAAAACCGTATTTTGAAACAAGGTCCGCCAGCGGGTGTAAAACGGCAATATCGGCCTGCATGACCGCATTTTGAAAGACACAGGACACCCTTGCTTTGTAATCGGCCCAAAGTCTGAAATAGGGCCACCAGCTATTGCGTTCATTCAAAAAGCTTCCATAACGTATCCAGCCGGGAAACGGCGCCTGCAGCGGACTGTAGTTAAATCCGTGCAAAACGGAATGCGTTACGCCGGATAAATTGCTTAGATCCCCCGTTACTTTTATCTGTTCCAGGGTAGTACCAAAGATCTGACCGAGATTCGTCAACTCTTCGCAGCTGATCTCCTGCTTACCTGTCAAATGTGCCGCCGAAGCAACAAATTTATTGCTCACGGTATAACACCTGTCCTTATTATTTTCCCCAAATTCTTCCACAGTAGGCGAGTCGATCCATGTTTCGCATTCGGGTATGTCGATAAGCATGCTGGCTTCCAGCGGGTGGCAATCCATGCCATATGCCTGCATCCTGGATTTAACCCCATTCCTGGCGCACCAGCTTACAAAGGTCTGAATGAACCGCTCGCGGAACAGTTGCACGCGGACCTCCTGGAAGTCGTAACGTACACGGTCCAGTATCGTCTGTACTTCTGCCGAGAAACCGGAACCGTATGTTTCATGAACGGCATTCCCCATTTCTCCTACTTTGAAAAGTATATAGGGAAAATACGGTTTCAAATGATAGCCCTTGCGTTGTTGGAACTCTTCGAATAGGTCATGACACCAGTTGGCTCCTTCGAGCTCGATGCTATCCGTGAAGAATGCCCTGAAATAGGTAGAAAGGGGGCCGAGTTTTTTTGTCAGCAGATCGGAAAACCTGTTCAGATAATTTTCAACGGCAGCTTTTTCATAGTGGTTGATCACGGGGCCATTGGCGCCTGCCGCTCCCTGAATAACCGTTTGAAAACCGGTGACCTTAACAAGATAATAGAATACATGCCCACCCATGGGTACGTCTATGTGAATGACCTCACTGCCTAATTGAGCATCGAGATCGATCCCCGGCGTGAACACATCCATGCCGGCCGGTGCAAGCCGGAGCATAAATAGCTCATTCACCCTTTTTTCATAATCGGAGGGCGGAGGCACGCTGTCGAATAATTCTTTTCGGGTAAAGCTGTATTGTTTGCCGCCCTCCAGGTTTTTTGTCCCGAGCACAATGATTTGAGACCGTTCACGCCCGGGAACGAACTCACCGCCAAATGGCCATCCCGATCCGATGATCATATCGCAGACCATCCCCCGTTCCTTTGCCCCTTTTACCGCCACCTCGACTACATCCAGCCATTCCTCACTCCCCCACCGCAATTCCGGTATTCCTATGGGATCGGCATCATCAGGCCATTTAATCGGATTTATTTCCACTCCCCCTATGCCGGCATTTCGCATAACGTCAAGCTCCCGGATGACTTCCTCCTTGGTTACCCGATCCCCGTTCCACCACCAGCGTACAAAAGGCCTGTGACTGTTTTTCGGATGTGCAAATAGTTCAAAACCGGCGTCGCCTGTTGATGCCAAACCTTGCTGTGGATTTTGGTTGACTTTTATGACGGCCGAAAGTGGGAGGCCGGCTGTGGTCAGCCCGCCGATTTTTAGAAAGTATCTTCTTTTCACAGTTATTCGTGGTTTAAGATTGTAAAGGTATCGGCACACAGAAAAACCATTATAGAAAAACATTGATGATAGGGTCGAATAGCTCCTCGAATAGTCTTTTTTCTATCAACACTTTTTTAATATTGGATTATCGTTGCAATCCGATACAAACACCAGGCTGGTAATCGACAAAACCCTCTAGATGAAAATAGGACTTCTTTTTGTATTGATTCTTTCGGTATCCCGGCTTTCAGCCCAGATGGATTCGCTGGTCGTGGATTGGACAAACCATACGCTCGTGTCGCATTCGACTCCCACCCTACAGGTCGTAGTCAATCCACCGCTGCGGCGGGGCGCCTCCATCCATGATCCGTCATTCAAAGCCCTGGCCGCGCTGAACTGTGATTATGTCCGCTATGTACCCTGGCTTCCTTATCCCAAACTCGCCGTGGCCGAGTTGGAGCCCCCGGCTCAAGGTAAAACGTCCTGGGATTTTAGCTTGATCGACCCCATGACCATCGACTTCCTTGAGGTCACCAAAGGCCATCCGGTGATCCTGAATTTCAGTACCATCCCGGCATGGATGTACCAAACAAAGGAGCCCGTCACCTACCCCACCGATCCCGATGCCGTTATCTGGAATTATAACCAGGGCACACAACCTCGTGACACCACCTGTCGCGAAATTGCCGACTACTACGGCCGCCTGTACGACTGGTACACCAAAGGAGGATTTACCGATGAACTGGGAAAAAAACACCTGTCCAACTATCATTATGATATCCCCTACTGGGAAGTCCTCAACGAAGTAGACTTTGAGCATTACAATACTGCCCCAAGCTATACCAAACTGTATGACGCCATTGTAGCCAGAATAAAAAAGAGTGCACCCGGCACAAAATTCGTAGGGCTTGCCCTGGCCGACCCTGTAAGACCCGAGTGGTTCGAATATTTTCTGAACCCCAGGAATCACAAGCCCGGCACTCCCCTCGATATGATCTCCTACCATTTCTACGCTGTCGGCAACACCGACCAACCGATCGACCGGATGCAGACCAGCTTCTTCGAGCAGGCCCACGGGTTTTTACATACCGTTCGCTTCATAGAAAGTATCCGGAAACGATTGTCGCCGCAGACCAGGACTACCATAGACGAGGTCGGCAGCATGCTCGGCGGGGATATCACGGGGAACGAACTACCTATCCCCAATGGCTATTGGAACCTTTCCGGAGTCCTGTACGCCTATCTTTTCATCGAATTGACCAAATTAAAAATCGATGTCATCGGGGAGTCGCAATTGGTAGGATACCCCACCCAATTCCCCAGTGTGACCATGATGAATTGGGACAACGGAAAGCCGAATGCAAGGTATTGGGTCCTTAAGCTCATTCACGATAATTTCGAATCAGGTGATACGCTTGTAAGCACAGGGGATCTTCACAATGGCGATCTCCAGGCCCAGGGTTTTATTACCCCAAAGGGAAAAAAAGTCCTGTTTGTCAACAAGACAAGTAAATATCTGGCATTGAACTTCCCGGCTTCTTATGATGGAGCCAAACTATCGGTAGTGGATGTCTCCACCGGAGAGAACCCGCCGCCGACAACGACCGTCCGGGGAGCCGCTCTGATGATAAGACCCTTTGCCGTCGGGGTGATCGCGATGACAAAAGATAATCCATAGCTAAAATCAAGACCAACCATTTAATTATGACGTACAAAGTATGCAGGCAGGCAATAGCCACAGCTGTCTTACTGCTGGTTTTTACCCACCACCTATGCGCCCAGACACCCCTGGATATTGCCCGGGGACCCTTCCAGCCCAATCGCACGTCTTTCAAACAGTACAACTACCCGCAATGGTTTCGCGATGCCAAATTCGGCATCTGGGCCCACTGGGGCCCGCAGGCAGTGCCCCGCCATGGCGATTGGTATGCCCGACAGCTATACCAGGAAGGCAGCGACGATTATCAACACCACCTGGCTCATTACGGTCATCCCTCCAAATCCGGTTATAAGGATATTATTCCGCTCTGGAAGGCTCAGAATTGGGACCCGGAAAAACTGATGGCGTTGTATAAGAAGGCAGGGGCGAAATATTTCGTGAGCATGGGCAGCCATCACGACAATTTCTTCCTCTGGAATTCGAAGATCCATCGATGGAATGCCGTGAACATGGGCCCCAAAAAAGATGTGGTGGGTCTCTGGCAAAAGGCCGCAAAAAAAGAAGGGCTGCGGTTCGGGGTATCGGAACATTTAGGCGCCAGCTATTCCTGGTTCCAGACCAGTCATAGGGCCGATACCACCGGCCCGAACAAGGGAATTCCATATGACGGTAACGACCCCGCATACGCGGATCTTTATCATCCAAAAGCCGCGAAGACCGATACCAACTGGATGAGCACCGACCCAAAATGGGTGCTCGAATGGTTCAGGAGCATCAGGGAACTGGTAGACAACTACCACCCCGATCTCCTCTATTCCGACAGCGGATTTCCTTTTGGCGATACCGGCCGCAGCATGGTGGCTAATTTCTACAACGACAATATCGCCCGTCATGGCGGACGGCTCGAAGCGGTTTATACCTGCAAGGAACCTTCCGATGGAATGTGGGTCCAGGATCTGGAGCGCGGCGTCATGGACACCATCAGTGCCCTCCCTTGGCAGACCGACACCTCGATCGGCGATTGGTTCTACCGCGACGGGCAAAAGTATAAGAGCAGCACCGACATCCTGTGCATGCTGGTGGATATTGTCAGCAAAAATGGCAATTTGCTGATCAACATCGTTCAGACCCCCGAAGGAGATCTCGAACCGGATATGCTGAAAACCCTCGACGAGATCGGCGCCTGGATAAAAGTCAATGGAGAAGGCATCTATGGCACACGTCCCTGGAAGATCTACGGGGAAAAGGCCACCGATGCGCCGGTAATCCAATCGGGGAATTTCAATGAAGGCGAGCTGAAATATACCGCCAAAGATATCCGGTTTACCACCAGGGACGGAAAGCTATATGCCTTTTGCCTCGGCCGGCCGCAGCAGGATATCCGTATCGCATCGCTTGGAAAGCGATCGAAGCTCAACAATCGGAAAATTGCCTCCGTGCATTTGTTGGGAAGCGATGAAACGATCCACTGGCGGCAGGAGAACAATGCGCTCGTGATCCGGCAACCATCGCACCTTCCGGATTGGCAGGTCATCACCTTTAAAATAAGCTTTACCCGATGATCAACCTATCTCTACTAGCATATAGATCATTATCTAACGCGTTCGTCGCGTGAATATATTTCCTTGCGTTCCGTCTCCATTTCCTATATAAGCCCCTTGAGATCCTTGCCCGTAGTCCGGTAAAATAGGAAATCATGAAACATACTCTACAATTTGCGCTCTTGTTGATTGGTTTGACAGCATCTACCCGATCCAACGCTCAGACCACTGGCATTTGGACACAAGAGATTGCATCCGGGGCCAGCAACCCGGGCCCCAGGGATAGTCACAGCGGTTGGAAGGACGCTTATGGTAATTTCTGGATATACGGTGGTGAGATTAATAGCCAGTCCTTAAATGACCTTTGGAAATATGATCCTGTTGCTGGACAATGGACCCGGGTCAGCGGAGATTCCGGCACTTATGTTCCCGGCGTCTATGGGACAAAGGGGGTGGCGGCGCCGGCCAATAAACCGGGGGCGCGCTCAGGCCAGAATGGCTGGGCAGGTGCCTCCGGCCATTTCTGGGTCTTTGGGGGATACGGGATGGACAGCGCGAGCCAACTAAACATGTTGAATGATCTATGGGAATATGATACGCTTACAAAACAATGGACCTGGATAAGCGGCGATCCTGCCGGCGCAGATGCCGGCATATATGGCGTCAAAGGGGTGGCGGACTCCACCAACAAGCCTGGCTCGAGGTTTTACTCCAGTGGTTGGTCGGATAACGCCGGCAATGTCTGGATATTTGGCGGGTACGGTTATGACGACGCACGCGTTCAGGGGGTCCTGAACGATCTTTGGAAGTATGATATCCACACAGGCAAGTGGACCTGGGTCAGCGGGGATAGTACCGCTGTCCCGGCAGGCGTTACCGCCCAGGGCATTTATGGGACAAAGGGCCTGGCAGATACGGCCAATAAACCGCCGGCAAGATACCTCCATAGCGCTGTTTTCGACGGCGCCGGTAATGCCTGGATTTTCGGGGGAGTCGATGACGCCAATAGCACATATAATGATCTGTGGAAATACGCTCTTTCAACAAATCAATGGACATGGGTCAGCGGCGATAATACGCCCAATAATGCAGGAACCTATGGACAAAAAGGATATGCTTCGACAGCCGGCGAACCCGGGGCAAGATATGGAGTCGTTTTCGAAGGGGATAATTCCGGTCACCTCTGGCTATTTGGTGGATTGGGCTATTTCAGTTCTGGAGAGCTATACTTGAATGACCTGTGGGGCTATACTATAGCCAGCAATCAATGGACTTGGGTTAGTGGGGATGTTGGCCCTTCACCAAGAGCTTTTGCCGCCGGCTCGATGGACACCGCGAATAATCTCTGGGTCATGGGCGGGACTACACAGGGCGGATTAACACGTGGTGGAATAACACAGGCCGCCGACAATAACGATCTATGGAAATTCACGGTCCTCACCCCGCTACCCCTCCAAGAAGTGAGCCTCCAAGGCGTCCCGCAAGGCCAGGGCAACCTGCTCACCTGGCAAACGATCAACGAGCTCAATACGGCAAAGTTCATCGTCGAAAGGAGCACCGATGGCACCAATTTTATCGACGTTGGCTCCGTTACCGCCGTGGGCAATGGCAATAACGATTACTCCTACGACGATGCCGCCCTGCCGGCCGGGGTCAGCTCTTTCTTGTATCGTTTGAAGATGACGGATAAGGACAGCAGTTTCTCCTGGTCGTCGACGATCGTCGTACACGATAACGAGGCTTCCGTTGAGGCCATGGTCTATCCCAATCCCGCACATGACGGGGCGACCTTGCAACTCGGCGCCAACACCAACCTACTGAACACGCCCGCCAGGTTAGTTGATGTCAGCGGGAAGATCGTCAGGGAATATCTCATCACGAGCCAACAGCAACCCATCGATTTGACAAATATCCCACAAGGTGTTTACTTCCTGAAACTCTCCTATGGTAAAACGATCCAGCTTATCAGGAACTAGTCCGCTAGTTCTCAGCTGTTAAACCTTATCCTTATTTCTACTAGACCTATCTCTACCGGTATCTAGATCATTGTCTAACATCGTTTGTCGTGTTACTATGTTCCTTTGCACTTCATTACCATTTCCTATACAAGACCCGCAAGATCCTATCCGTAGTCTGTTAAATAGGAAATCATGAACAATACTACTACTCGATTTGCATTTTTATTGACATTCTTAATGGCAGGTTTGCTGGCCTCTTCGCGACTCGATGCCCAAAATGTCTGGTGGACCTGGGTCAGCGGAAGCGATACCGCAAATGCCACTCCCATTTATGGACAACAGGGGGTTGCCGGCCCCGCTAATACACCCGGTGCAAGAAGTAACCTTTCCGGCTGGATAGACCCCACGACGGGCAATTTCTGGATCTATGGCGGAGAGAATCCCCAGGAAGGCCTATTCGGCGATCTCTGGGAGTATAGTCCTTCTTCGAATAACTGGACGTGGATCAATGGTGATTCCGGTACTCCCGCCAAACCCGGAGTCTATGGCACTTTAGGAATACCCAGCTCCCTGAATCAACCGGGAGGGCGCTTTGGACAATGTGGCTTTACCGACAACGCCGGCAATTTCTGGGTCTTCGGCGGATACGGTTATGATGTCAACGGGAACTACAGTCTTTTGAACGATCTATGGGAATACAATCCCCATAGCAACAGCTGGACCTGGGTAAGTGGAGACCCTATAACCAATCAGCCTGGCGTTTATGGGAACCAAAGTGTTCCTGGTCCTGGAAACAAGCCCGGCGCCCGGCTCTACTCCAATGGCTGGGCCGATGCCGCCGGCAATATCTGGATCTTCGGCGGGTGGGGCTATGACAACGCCGTCTCAGACGGACAGGGACCGCTCAACGATCTGTGGAAGTACAATGTTACTACCGGTCAATGGGCCTGGGCCAGCGGGAGTAATATTACTAACCGGTCAGGGATCTATGGGACAAGAAAATCGGCGAATAATACCAATACCCCCGGGGCTCGATTTGGGCACAGCGTCACCGTCGATGCGCTGGGAAATTTTTGGCTCTTTGGCGGCGCCACGAGCGCTAATATAAATATTCTGCCGCCCAATAATCTCACGGGTCTTTTCAACGACCTTTGGAAATACGATCCTAAAGTCGGCTACTGGACCTGGGTCGCCGGCGACAGTACGATAAACCATGCGAGCATCCACGGCACCTTGGGTGTTATGGCGCTGAATGTTAAACCCGGCTCCAGAATGCAACAGACCTTACAGGTCGATGTCAATGGTAATTTCTGGGTATGGGGTGGTTATGGCCTCGACGGCGCGGGTGGCGGCGGCGGATTCGCGCTTCTCCAGGATCTTTATGTCTACAATCCCAACTCCGATGCCTGGGCATGGATGAACGGTGCCAAAGTACCTACTACACCTTCCTATGGCCAAAAAGATACGGCTGCTGCCTCGAACCTGCCGCTCGGCAGTCAGGCATTTGCCAGCGGGCTGGATGGTCTTGGCAGGCTGTGGACCTACGGCGGTGGTACCGGCGCCCCCAGTAGCTTTAATAACACTCTTTGGATGATTCCCACGAAAAATGTCTCACTTCCCATCCAGGAAGTGAGCCTGCAAGGCGCCCCGCAAGGTCAGGGAAACCTGCTCACCTGGCAAACGATCAACGAGCTCAATACGGCAAACTTCATAGTCGAAAGGAGCACCGACGGCACCAATTTTACCGACGTCGGCTCCGTTACCGCCGTGGGCAAAGGCAATAACGATTACTCCTACGACGATGCCGCCCTGCCTGCCGGGGTCAGTTCCTTGTTGTATCGTTTGAAGATGACGGATAAGGACAGCAGTTTCTCCTGGTCCTCCACGATCGTCGTACACGATAACGAGGCTTCCGGTGAGGCCATGGTCTATCCCAATCCCGCACATGATGTGACGACATTACAGCTCCCGGCCAACAGCACCTTGCTGAACACTCCCGCCAGATTAGTTGATGTCAGCGGAAAGATCGTCAGGGAATATTTGATCACCAGTCAACAGCAACGGATCGATTTGACAAATATCCCACAAGGTGTTTACTTCCTGAAACTCTCCTATGGTAAAACGCTCCAACTTATCAGGAACTAGTCCGCTAGGTCGGTTCTTAAACCTTATCCTTATTTTTCTCAACGGTTTCGCGCTCTGTATGATCCTTAATCTGCATATCAATGCTTCCTATGAGGAACGGCTTTTCCGATCGGTCAAAGAAAGTGTCGACTGTCAGCTGGATGCCGATGACACACCAGATTCCGCCGTCGTAAAGGCAATGCATACCTGCTATCGCCTGATGCATGATCGCGCGGCATTCTTTTCGGACGCCACTAAATGGGGAGATGGAATTGGATTTATCCGTCCCGCATGGGTCGACTTCATGACAACCTGTGGGTCTTGCGGCAGCTATGCGATCGTTCTGGCCCGGGTGCTCAAAGAATACAAACACGTTGTTCGGATTGCCCAGATGAGGGTAAACGGTGTCTCCGGTGGTCATATTGTGGTAGAAGTGAATACAGGCGCTTACTGGGTTGTATTGGACCCTGCTTTCGATTGCTTCTTCATCCGGCCGGACAACCGGTTAGCCAGTTTTGCGGATGTCAGCCGGAATTGGGGCTATTATTCCACCCAAACGCCTGGGGGATATGACATGCGCTATCGCTACGAAGGGGTCCGCTATACGAATTGGACAAAGATACCCATCTTACTGCCGCTGGCAAGAATCTTTCTGCGGCTGTTCCTGGGTCAGGAAAAGACAGACCAAATTTCCCTGCGGACATGGTTCCTGAACATCTACAATGTCTATTTCTGTTTGGCGCTGTCATGCTACCTGTTTCTCCTGGCGCTAACCCTGAAATTGAAATATATGCCCCCAAAGAACCGCAGAACTGTGTTTGCATTGATCCGGCCCGGGAGAAAATAAATTTAGCTTGGTTATGCAATTTAATACCGACAAACAGACGCTTGACGATCTGAAAATATTCAAAGGCAGTGATTTTTCCGTCTTCAGGCTTTTTCACAATGTCCAGACCAGGGGAGGCGCCGCCCTGTTGGAGCAGCTTTTTCAAGAACCAATGGCGAGTCCGGATGCCATCCGCAAACGGATCAATATATTCCGGTATTTTGCCGGCACGTCGACCGTATTCCCTTTTTCGGAGGATTGGTTCGACCAGGTAGAGCAATACCTGGCTAATACGGATGAACAAACAAAGCTGGCGGTGACTGACAGTGATCGGCGGCGGCGGACCGCAGGATTGGCGGCCGTTAATGTGGAGCAGGCGGTGATCCAAAAAGGCATAACAGCCCTTATCGGTATCGTCCACACCTGCCGGCACTTTTTAGATTCGGCCATTGCCAAAGCCCCTTCCTATATGGAAGACAGGAGAGCAATGCAACTGCTGTTGTCCGGAACTGTGTTTGAAAGGGTACTGAAGCTTGCTCCGGGAAAAAAACTCTCCACTGAACAGGCGGCGGACCTGGACGATCAGTTGCGGTTTCGACACCAGGTGTCCATCCGCAAGCTGCTGGAACGCATTTATTACCTGGACGTGTATACAACCGTGGCCAGGATAGCAGAGATCAGACAATTCGCTTTTCCAACGGTGTTGGACGAGGAACCACCTTCTCTCCGGTTCAAGGGCCTCTATCACCCGGCACTAACAAAACCGGTTGCCAACTCGATCGATATCACGCCGGAAAAAAACGTCGTTTTCCTCACCGGGGCCAATATGGCCGGAAAGACTACGTTTATGAAGGCGCTCGGGATCGCCGTCTATTTAGCACATCTGGGCTTTCCCGTCCCTGCAGAGGAATTGATATTTTCCCCACTCGATGGTCTCTATACGACCATCAACCCCGCAGACGATCTCCCGACAGGCGCCAGTCATTTCTATAACGAAGTGCTGCGGGTAAAAAAGATAGCCCTGGAGCTTAACAAGGGCAGGCATCTGCTGGTAATCTTCGACGAACTGTTCCAGGGGACCAATATCAAGGATGCCTACGAAGGCACGGTCGCTATTACAGAAGCATTGGCGTCCCGCCGCCAAGGCATTTTCGTGATCTCGACCCATATTGTCGAGGCAGGAGCTGTACTGAAAACGCGTTGCGATAATATTCTCTTTTGCTACCTGCCTACGAAGTTGCAACACAATCACCCCTTGTATACCTACCAGCTGACGAACGGCATTACCGACGACCGATACGGCATGATCATTATCCGGGACAGCGATATCCTCGGCATCCTGAAGAGCCAGCTGCCATCAGACAGAAGCTTTTTCGCAACGGACAATCAAACGCTCATGGATTTGAACCTCGTAGGTAAGCACCAGCGGGGTTCGATCTATGGCCTTTTTTGCAAAGTTCAGACCTCGCCAGGTGAGCGTCTCCTGGATCAAATGTTCCGGAACCCCTTGAACGATGCCGCCGCGATAAACCGGCGCTGCGAGTTGTTTCACCGCTTCGGGGCTCTGTCATTGACTTTCCCGTTGAACAGAGAAGAATTCGAAGCCATGGCGAATTACCTGGATGAAAAAGGTCCGGCGAACCTGATGCTATCGATGGCAAAAATCATCTATTACCGCGTTACAGCAACCGGTGCAAAAACCGATACATTTGGTCGGCTTGGCGCCGGGTTGCGCACGACTGCACAGGCGCTGCGTCACATCCACCTTTTTCTGTCGCGTCTGGCAGTGTCGGATCCCAAAGGGCCTTATGCTGACCAGGTACGGGCGGCAAAATTAGTTCTGGAAGAGGGATTGCTTGGGCGGATGCTCAAAGATCAGGATGTCCAAAAATGGGGGCTGTTTGAAATAGCTTCATTTGACCATGCGCTAAAAACGACGTTCAGAAACCGGCTTCAGGAAGTCCGGGCCCTCCTCACGGAGCTGGATGTATTCATTGCGGTGGGCAATCTGGGCCGGGCGAATGGATGGATGTATGCGGTCGCCCTGAAGGGTGAAAAAAATGTGATCAATATCACCGGCCTTCGTCATCCAGTACTGCCCAATGCCGTGGGAAACAGTATTTACCTGGACGAAAATAGCAATGTGCTGCTCCTCACCGGGGCCAATATGACCGGGAAGTCGACGTTGATGAAGGCTTTTGGGGTGGCGGTCTATCTTGCTCACATGGGCTTTCCGGTCGCGGCCAACAATATGGTCTTTTCTGTCTGGGACGGGTTGTACTCGTCCATCAATGTAGCCGATGACCTCAGCCTGGGATATAGTCAATTTTATGCTGAAGTATTGCGGCTAAAGAAAGTGGCAGCATCGGTAGCTGAGGGTAAAAAGCTTATCATTCTCTTTGACGAGCTCTTCAAGGGCACCAACGCTGAAGATGCCTATGAGGGGACCCTTGCAGTAACCCGGGCCTTTGCCACTCACCAGGAGTGCGCATTTATTATTTCCACGCATATCGTCGAAGTTGGGGAAGCATTGGCATGGGAGAGAAATAATATCCGATTGGGCCGTCTCCCGGTGATCATGGAGGGCGCTAGACCCCGCTATACCTATGTATTAGGGGAAGGCATCGCTGCCGATCGCATCGGCATGACGATCATAGAGAACGAAGATGTAATTGGGATCATCAATCAATAGATTCAAAGCGGTGTTTCTTAGTGTAGTTAGGCCCGGCAGGAGTTTCTACTTCAAGCCGGTTTTTTATTTGATCCTCACTGCGATCAGGTAGTGCGGCTCCTGCTCCAACCAATCGCAATAAGACATGTTCTCGATCCCTCCCGCAGCAGGATCGTAATACCAGAGCCTTACCCGCGCCAATTGCCTGATATCGCCCCTATACTTTGTAAGTACAATAGCATGATCACACTTATTACCATTTTCATCCGTGACCCGGATAGTGGTCAGAATGTAGCAATGATCATGTAATGCCGGAAACATCCCCTTGTACCGAATATCAACCGTATCGACTTCACGGATAATGAACCCAATGGTCTCCTTTACCGTTGCTGTCGCGCCATCCAGGTAGATATGCTGGTGATGACCGATCGTTGAATCAAAGTCGTTGATGTATTCGTTCACCGATTTTTCAGGCCTGAGATAATTAAGACATTTAAACAGACAAGTCTGCCCCATAGCCAGTTGCCAGGAGAAACCGACCATCGGCAGGAGGGCCGCTCGCAAGGCTGCACAGCGACTTATTTTCATCGGCTATTGTGGATTGGTGACGATTCCAAACGACAAAACTAGAAGATGAGCGCGGCCGTTAGGATAGAAGCTTTTCTAGCAGCCAATAGAAATACTTCTCATAGGCAAACTTCTATCCAAAAATTTGGGAACACACGCTATCTTCGATCGGTTTTCTCATGTGTAATAGCCGGTAGGGGTTTCTACTTCAAGCCGGTATTTTTTTCATCGACCGTTAAGCGTAAAATGAACAATTACAAAATCATCAGTACAGAAAGCCACATCGTAAAGCTGAAACTTGCGATCACGCACAAAGCACCTGCAGTTCTTTCAAACGACTATCCGGTTCTGATGCTTCATGGCGCATCCTTCCCTTCGACCCTGGCATTCTGCTTTAGAATGGGGAATTACTCCTGGATGGACAACCTTGTTGAAAATGGATACGATGTGTATTCCCTGGATTTTTGGGGATATGGAAATTCCGACAGGTGCCCGGAAATGGATGTTCCGGCAAACACTGCACCCGGACCTACCGAAAGCGCACCGGTCGGGATAGCAGTCAATGCCTGCAAATACGTAGATAAGGCTGTCGACCTGATCATTCGAAGAACGGGGCTGCGAAAAGTAAATTTGATCGCCCATTCCTGGGGCGGAACGGTAGCCGCCTTGTATACCGAAAACTTTCCGGAGAAAGTTGCCAAATTGGTTTTGTTTACCCCCATTACACCGAGGCCGAACAGTTCCGCCCTGGAAGCCACCAAGGGCGCTTAGGGGACGCTTGCGCCCGAAGGGCGGATCGCCCCGGGATGAAAGATTTGGGAACACACGCTGCCTTCGAACAGTTTTCTCACTTCAATTGAAACGACCGGTAGGAGTTTCTACTTCAAGCCGGTATTTTTTTCATCGATAGTTAAGCGTAAAATGAAGTGTCAACGATTCAAACAGGGGACATAAAGACAAGTCCCGGCACGCTGAACAATTACGAAATTATCAGTACGGAAAGTCACATCGCAAAGCTGAAACTTGCCATCACGCACAAAGCGCCCGCCGTTCTTTCAAACGACTATCCGGTTCTGATGCTTCATGGCGCATCCTTCCCTTCGACCCTGGCCTTTGGTTTTAGAATGGGGAATTACTCCTGGATGGACAACCTTGCCGAAAATGGATACGACGTGTATGCCCTGGATTTTTTGGGATATGGAAATTCCGACAGGTACCCTGAAATGGATGTTCCGGCAAACACGGCGCCCGGATCGACCGAAAGCGCGCCGGTCGGAAGAGCAATGGATATATACAAAGATGTAGATAAGGCCGTCGATCTGATCATTCGAAGAACGGGACAGCACAAGGTATATTTGGTCGCCCATTCCTGGGGCGGAACGGTAGCCGCCCTGTATGCCGAAAAATTTCCGGAGAAAGTTGCCAAATTGGTTTTATTTTCCGTCATTACTCCGAGACGGGACAGTTCCGCCCCGGAAGTGATCAAGGGCGCTTCCGAAACACTTACGCCTGAAGAGCGGATCGCCGAAATGAAAGACCTGACACCGGCGGGCGAAATCTGCCAACTAGAGCCGGAGATGTTTACCTCCTGGGGACACGACTGGCTAGGATCGGATAACCTGGCTTTGAAATACCATTCAAACAGCGTGCGTTTCCCGTCCGGTTATTCCCAGGATGAAGAAGATCTATTGCATAACAAACCTTATTATGATCCCGCCGGTATAAAAGTGCCTGTTTTGCTGATCCGCGGGCAGTGGGATCAATATCCCAATAGCCAGGATTATGAAGGTTTATTCGCCATGCTGAAAAACGCACCTTACAAGAGATCCGTTGCAATTGGGAAAGCCACTCATGTTATACACTTAGAGAAAGGCCGGTATCAGTTGTACGATGAAACATTGCATTTTCTGAGATGGGGAACAAATAGCCAGGCGACTAACAAACATGCCATCGCCGTGATATTTGAAGTCATTCCCGCAGAGGGGCATAAGGATGAATACCTGGATCTGGCTTTACGCCTGAAACCGGAACTGGAGCAAATCAAAGGATTTATCTCCATAGAGCGGTTTCAAAGCATTTACCACCCGGAAAAGATCCTGTCTTTATCCTTTTGGGAAAACGAAGCCGCGATTGCACAATGGCGAAATCTGGAAGCGCATCGGGCAGCCCAGTCAAAAGGAAGAACGTATATCTTTAAGGATTACCATCTAAGAATTGCCCAGGTAGTCAGAGACTATGGAATGTTCACCAGGGACGAAGCTCCGCTTGACAGCAAGCAATATCATCAGTAGTTTAGCAAAGACCACAAGGCACTAAATTAACCCCCTCCAGGAATGGAGAGGGTTCTTTTCGTTGACCTCCCACAACCTTCCCACAGATGAAAGTGTTTAGGAGGCTTCCACCATAGCTGTAAAAACAGGGTGGATTCTTTCTCTACTTATAATCAAACAAAGTTACCCTGGTGCCCCATCAGCTTATCCTTCAAAAACTCAAGTATATCTATTGGAAGCTGTTTGTGAAAAAGTTCACGATCAAATCCCTCCGGATCCGTCGAAGGCGGGAAATCAGCCCTTTTCATGATAGCAGGGAATGGACTTAAAAAAGAAAAATGGCCTGCATTTTCAATTATCCTGAAACTAACATTTGAAGGGTCTGGAACCCCCTTTAGCACGACTTCCCCATTCCAGGCTGGGGTAATTGGGTCGCGCTCAGCGGTGAGCAAAAGTATAGGGATGTTTACGTTTTCCAAACCATGCATAAACCACCCTGCGCCTGGTGCCATCAGGACAATTGCTTTTACCCGTGGGTCGGATGAAACTTCAACTTTTAACCCTTCCTCCGTCCGGGGCACACCACCTGCCAATGCCAATGCCGTGTAGCCGCCCATGGAATGTCCTATTACAGCTATGCTTTCCTTTAATATGTATTTGGCAAACCTGTTTTCAGCAAGCATTTCATCAATCGTTAAAATTACATGCCGCGGCCTGTTTATCAGGTTTTCCGTTGTATTTTCCAGGCGATTATTGTTGCGGTTATTCCCATAATGCTCTAACATAGCCACCACGTACCCATTCTTTGCTAAATAGGTACTTATTGTCCTATAGAGGAGATGTGAGCCGCCGTTGCCGTGAGAGATTACGACGAGGGGAAATCTCCCATCCATGAAATCTGCATCCGGACTAACCTCCATCGTATATGGTCCGAACGAAGTGGCCTTTGAAGGTGTTCTTGTAGGATACTGCACTAAGACCGGGAATGAAATACCCTTGACTTCATCTTCAACTTGTAGTTGTAGGCTACCGACAAAAACCGGATTGTTTACCATAAATTAGTGTCTGTTTTATAGTATAACCCCCCTCCAGGAATGGAGGGGGGTTCTTGTGCTTGATCTCTAAAAACCTTCCCAGAAATGGAAGTGTTCCTGGAGGCTTCCACCATATCTGTAGATACAGGGTGGCAACGATCACTGTAAAACTACTGCGTATAAGAAGAAAGGTTATCCTGCGATTATTCATTCCACCCATCTCATCCACCGCTCAAAGACGTTTTCGATCAATGCAATCATTATCTTCAAATACAACCTCCTCCAGGAATGGAGGAGGTTCTTGTGCTTACCCCTACAAAAACCTTCCCACAAATGAAAGTGTTCTTGAAGGCTTCCACCATAGCTGTAGATACAGGGTGGAACATATAACCTAAACAATAAAAAAATCGTTATACTGCGATAGTTAATTCTATTGTATTGCTCACCTTTCAACTCGCGCCTGCAGCTCCTCGGCCGTAAGGTTTGTTTCGATCAACTCCACGGGTACCCCATGGTCATTGATAAAGGCTATTTTATAGCCGCTGACAGGCTCGTAGGGACCAAGAAGAAGGTCTTCTCCTTCGATCGCCTGCGTCAGATCATCAACCTGCAGGGCCACATGCGGCAGGGACCTGATAAGGGAAGGAGCCGGACTGTCGGGTTCGAACCGGAGAAATTGAACCCGGAAAAACCCGGGGTTATCCGATGTATACATCTTGAACTCCTCGTTGTATCGTTCGTCCGGCATCACCCGGTCCGTTGGTATTCCCAAATGGTGGAATTTATAGTCCATATCAATGCTTGTGTTTAAAATCTACAATTCAATGTCCCAATATCGCATCCAACACCGCCTCCACCTCGTCCATCCCCACCCAATGCCTCTGCGCTCAATTCTTGTGCTTATTCTCTATCCCTTCCAATTTCTGAAGGAAGAGCGCCCGGGCTGCATCATCCAGGTAAATCTCTTTTGACAGGATACAAACCGAGTTATAGGGGAGATTTCCGAAAATGCCAACCGTCGTCCAGGGCATTGTCACCGTCCGTATCGTCCAGCCTTGCTGCTCCAGCCAGAGCAGGATATTGGTGTTATCCCGGAGATTGAATTTTTGTCGCGGATCGACTAACAGGTTCGCCGTAATGCTATCCGGCAACAATTCCTTAAGATTCCCGTAATTGACACGACCATTGAAGATCCAGCAGTTGACGACGACCTTAGGAGTCTGTGCATAAGATACCAGGGTCACGCAGACCAGTAGTGACATAAGAAATATTACTTTCATAAAATTGAATTGTCTGTGTTTATATATTGTATCATGACCCACCTGTTCTTGCTTTTGTCCCTATGCTACAATGGCCGATACCCAGCTTTACCTGCAAACCAAAGGCTGCCGCTCGTGCATCACCTGCATTTGGCGTATTCAGCACGCTTCCTGCATGCATCCCCGTGAAGCCATTGGGGCTGTACGGCACAAGCGGGGCTGGCCCGTTACCGTTCTTTATATTATCCAGGCCGTATTCAAAATAAACACCGGTATAAAGTTTTGTGCGATGCGACAGCATGAGACATATGCCTGTCTCCATGTTCCATGACAGCGCCGTCTTTAGACCATAGGTCGTGCTGCCCCGCCAGTTGTCGACGGTGCCAAATCCATATTGCGCCAGGTTCGATACGTTCACGTTAAAGTCGGGATAATAGCCGGAAAGCTGCAGCTGCCCGGAAGATGACTGCACATGGGCATTAAAAGGCAATAGCAGTTTTCCTCCTCCATTGAAATACCATTGGCTTCGGGAACCCGTGGTATGGTATTGCAACATAATCGGAATGCCGCCAAATGAAAAAAAGTGTTGTGTTTCTTTGTAGCCCGTTGTCCCGATACTGTATTGAAATGCCGAACCGGTAATGTCAACCTGGTTATAATTATATACACCGTCGTTCATAGTGACCCGGTCCCCATAGGATCCGCCGGTCACCCCCGAGATGATACTCCAACGATGGCTCAACGGTATGGTCCACCCTAAGCCAAAGGCGCCGCCAGCTAAGAGGTTGGTCCGGCCATTTTTTATCGAACAGGTCAGCCCTTGCCATCCGCCGTTGAGCCAGAAATTAAATTCCTGGGCGCGAGCGTCAGCCCCGATCACCGTAAGACATGCTATTGCTGCTATAATTTTCCGCATCATTTTATCCCTCAATCGGTCACCAGTACGTTTACACTCGCCACCTGCCCGTTAGCCAACTGGAGTTTAATTATATATATACCATCTCCGGCAGGCATGGTCACCTGCATGGAAGGCTGGACATTCGTTATTTGCTGTCTTATTTTACCCGACATATCCGCTATCAGCATCCGCGCCCCCTGCAGCG
>Ga0210396_10000667_pt1 | contig 41426 bp, 33 predicted proteins | sample IncBWH17OmetaG_FD_155466 | JGI IMG/M metagenome (GOLD analysis project Ga0210396, IMG submission 155466) | Forest soil microbial communities from Barre Woods Harvard Forest LTER site, Petersham, Massachusetts, United States - Inc-BW-H-17-O ... | reverse complement strand
CTGTTAGCTGTACCAAAAACGTAATCGGAGGTGCCGTTGCCCTCTGACATTACCAGGAAACTTCCCGAAGGATCCGTCTGAGAACTGCTCCCCGGGAAACCGCCTACATGAAAGGCGTTGCCCTACCCGGCCCCATAGGGCCAGTAAGACGTCAGGCTGATACTTGCCTACGCGTCCAGAGATATGGAACCTACCTCAACACCCGGAAGAAGTCCGGAACTGCATGTAGTTGTAATTGCGGTCAGCCCACGTGCCAATGGAAATTGTGCTCTTCTGAACGGCTGTAACCAGGGCCAGCGCGTTGTGGTTGGGGCCGGCCTTCGCCGCCTGCAAAAGTAGGGCGTAGTTTGGGACTTCATAGGCGGCCAGAAGCTTGTGGTTGGGATGGTTGAGCGCGTAGGTGCCGTCGGCGTTCACCGTGTAGGGAACAACCGCAGTGTCCCCGTTGGATAGATTCTTATTGGTCACAGTCAGGGCGACTGGATCGAGCGTAACGGCAAGGAAATCACCGATGGACGCGCTTCCGTCATAAGAACGTTTCGACGAACCCGTCGAAACCGGGGCCACATTCGTGGAGTTGCAGCCCAGACCGGCAAGCAGCAACAGAGAGACGACCAGAGTTCGAAGCCTCATGGGAACGTTCCTCCATCTGAGGTCTTCTCGGCATCGCTCCCGTGAACTTTAATCCGCGAGCGGGCGCATTGACTCATGATGGCACTCCTGTGCCATCACACGGCACAGGTGGGCCATTACGAACGGACGCACTGAGAAGATAGATTTATTCCCAAAGGACGGCGAGAGCTGCGGTGACGAGGTTCTTGACTGAACGCTGGTCTTAGCTTTCGCCGTCGGATTCCAGAATTCCTATGAAGCAACTAGTTGTCCGGTGTCCCTATTGCGTCCTGGGCGTTCAGTTCAGACCCATGGCACCTCATCTGGACGGACGGTTCGTCTGCGAGAAGTGCGGTCACGTCGCTCTTGCAGACGGTACGAGCTTTAGGTGTGATTGCTACAGATGCGTAGAGTTGAACGCGTCACGAATCAACACGGATGTAAGTCCGATTCTCAAAATCAAGACTGTCGCCAGCTAGTAGTGCACTCCGTTTTCTATCGATTGACGCGGGACTTACCCGTTCGCCCTCGCGACCAGCAAAATGGCCAAGCAGTAGAAGACAAACATGAGGCCCAGGTACAACTTGGCGCGGCTTCCCGCGCCCTCAAATTCCTTCCACGCCAGCACTCCCCACAACGCTGCCACCATCGGGGCGGATTGGCCAATCGCGTAAGAAATCGCCACACCGGTGAAGTTCGCAGCCACGAGATTAAAGACCATCCCCGTACCCCAGATCACGCCGCCGAGCACTCCGAGCATGTGTCCAGAAGCAGGCCCGCGAAAGAATCCGCTGAAATTCACCGGCTCTCCCACCAGCGGCTTCTTCATGAAATAAACATTCCAGATCGAGCAAGAGAGCAACGCACCGAGGGTCAAAAACACGGCAACGCTGTAGGGGCCGAGCGTGTTGCCTTGGGTCATCGCGTGCGCCACGAAGGGCGCCCAAAGCCCCATCAAGACGCCGGAAACGATGCAGACAATAATGCTTTTCTTCGACGTGGAGCGACCCGCGCTGACCAGGCTCCCGTAGGCTTTGCCGTCCATGATTACAGCAATGACTGCACAAACTACTCCCGCGGCAAGCAACGCGCCATTGCCTCTGGGCTGCAGGATATAGCTCGAAACCACTCCAACTACGAGAGCAATCCCGATGGCGACCGGGAACGCAATCGCCAGGCCGGCCATATCAATCGCGGCCACGAGCAAGAGGTTCGCGAGATTGAATATCCCTCCGCCCACCATGGTAGAAAGGATATTTGACGCGTCCGCGGAGTGAATGTTGTTGAGGAAACTGTTGGCATCATTCCCATTGCTTCCCATGGTGAAAGCGAAAATCAGCGAGACCAGAAAGATTCCGACCGCATAGTCCCAATAGAACAGTTCGAAGCGATAATTCTTGACGCCCTTGTAAGTATTGGCCCACGAACCCCAGCAGATGGCGCTGGTGATCATCATCAGCAGCGCGACGTTCAGACTATGCGGTGTAAACATTTGTTTGCGGAAAGATCAGCGAAGCCTAGCGTCGAGATTTGTGAGTGTCAAGATTAAAGTGCGGGGTGAGCAATGCATTTTCCGCTCAACCGCACTGGCTTTTCCTGCAATCTGCCGTACAATTAGCTCGCAACATCGTCGGCGGAGCCTTCCGTCTCCAGTCGATGGAGGCAAGAATCGCGGTCCTCGCGGGGAACATCTAAATGCCGGTGGAGCACAACAAGGGTCCCGGGATCACTGACCACGACAACAAAACCTCTGTTGACGGTACGCAACGAGATTCGCCCGCTCCTTTGGCAACGCTGAATGGGCGCCCGCTTCTGTCCAATCAAGGAATACCGATCAATCTGGATTGGGTAAAGCAGGTTCGCGTCAATACCAGCGCGGTGGAACGCAGGGCGCAAACCCATGTGGCGCGTCGTACGGTGAAAAAAGACTGGCAAGCGGCATGGCTGCTGCGCGCAATTACCTGTATGGATCTGACAACTCTGTCGGGCGACGACACCGACGAGCGCGTCCGCCGCTTGTGCGCCAAGGGCCGGCAACCGATTCAGCCCGAGTTGGTAAAGCATCTGGGAGTGGAAGGTCTTAACATTCAGGTCGCCGCTATTTGCGTGTATCACAGGTTCGTCGAAACCGCGCGAAGAGCCCTCGCAGGCAGCAGCGTGCAAGTTGCCGCTGTGGCCACTGGGTTTCCTGCAGGACTGTCCCCATTGTCCGAGCGCATCGCGGAGATCCGCCGCTCCATCGAGGCTGGGGCTCAAGAGATTGACGTTGTCATCACCCGTGCGCACGTTTTTGGAGGCAGGTGGCAAGAACTATACGACGAGGTTGCTGCCTTCAAACAAGCATGCGGTCCCGTACACATGAAAGTCATTCTGGGGACGGGCGATCTGCTCACTCTCCGCAATGTCGGCCGCGCCAGCGTCGTTGCGATGATGGCTGGCGCGGACTTCATCAAGACCTCGACCGGCAAAGAGACGACCAATGCGACCTTGCCTGTAGGTTTCGTCATGAGCCGTGCCATCCGTGAATACGCGCAGGAAACCGGCATGGCAGTTGGCTTCAAGGCAGCAGGCGGCATTCGTACCGCGAAACAATCGGTGGAATGGCTGGCACTGATGAAAGAGGAACTCGGCCTTCCCTGGATGAAGGCAGAACTCTTTCGCCTTGGAGCCAGCGGGCTGTTAAATGATATTGAGCGGCAACTCGAGCATCACGCGACCGGGCGCTATTCGGCAGATTATCGCCATCCTATCGCTTAGTGTTCCGCCCGGGTAGCTGGATGCTCAATCGGATTTTTGGGGTGGCGCAGCGCTTCCAGCACAGCGATCTGTGCCTCAAATAAATGAGGGGCTTCAGCCCCTGAGCTCGCAGGAACTAGTCACAAGAAGATGAGCATCGCTGAAAAGTTCGTCACTATGGAATACGGGCCGGCGCCCGAGGAGGCGAAAGAGGCGCTGAGTTGGCTCGACCACCACCAACGCCGCTTCGGCCACTTCATTCGTGGGACATGGGTCGCTCCCCTTACCGGAAAATACTTCGACACCGCTGACTCTTCAACCGGAGAAAAGCTTGCCAGCGTTGCAGAAGGATCGGCCGCCGACATTGACACTGCGGTCAAAGCCGCCCGCGCCGCGTTTCCCGTTTGGCAGTCACTTAGTCCGCACGCCAGGGCTCGTTACCTCTACGCCCTCGCAAGACAGGTGCAAAAGCACTCTCGCCGCTTGGCCGTGCTCGAAACCATGGACAACGGAAAACCGATTCGTGAGAGCCGTGACCTCGATATACCGCTGGTCGCGAGGCATTTTTACCATCATGCAGGATGGGCCCAACTTCTGCCGCAAGAATTTCCGGACTACACGGCCTGCGGCGTTGTGGGACAGATCATTCCGTGGAACTTTCCGCTGCTCATGCTGGCGTGGAAGATCGCGCCCGCGCTGGCGACGGGAAACACCGTCGTCCTGAAGCCAGCCGAATTCACACCGCTGACCGCGCTCGCATTTGCCGAAATCTGCCAAGAAATCAAACTGCCCGCGGGCGTGGTGAACATCGTGACTGGCGATGGTTCCACCGGCGAGGCTTTGGTCAAACATCCCGATGTAGACAAGATCGCGTTCACTGGCTCGACGGAAGTGGGCCGCGCGATCCGCAGTGCGACCGCGAAGAGTCACAAGCGGCTTTCGCTCGAATTGGGCGGCAAATCTCCTTTTATTGTTTTTGAAGACGCCGATCTCGACAGCGCCGTCGAAGGAATGGTGGATGGAATCTGGCTCAATCAAGGGCAGGTCTGTTGCGCCGGCTCGCGCCTGCTCATGCAGGAGAGTATCGCCGAGCCGCTGATCGCAAAAATACGCGATCGCATGAGCACGCTGCGCGTAGGTCCGCCACTCGACAAGGCCATCGATATTGGCGCGATCGTCGCCCGTGTTCAACTTGATCGTATTCGGCGCCTGGTGGATCAGGGCGTAGCCGACGGCGCAACCTGCTGGCAACCTCCAATGGAAATGCCATCGCGAGGGCTCTACTTCCCACCGACATTGCTGAGCAACGTTCATCCTACTTCGATCGTCGCGCAGCAGGAGATCTTCGGTCCCGTGCTGGCCGCGATGACTTTCCGCACTCCGACGGAAGCAGTCGAGCTTGCCAATAACACCGTGTACGGTCTGGCGGCATGCGTGTGGAGCGAGAGCATCAATGTTGCACTCCACGTTTCTGCGCAGCTCAAAGCCGGCGTGGTGTGGGTGAATTGCACGAACCTGTTCGACGCCTCCTGCGGCTTCGGTGGCTACCGCGAAAGTGGGTACGGCCGCGAGGGTGGCAGGGAAGGCTTGCTCGAATATCTTGAACCGGCGTGGTTCAAGAACGCGCCCGCTCTGCCTGCCGCGAAGCTGGCTCCAGCCGAAGGTCTTGACGACAGAGAGCCTGTCACTTCTTCCGTCGACATCGATCGGACTGTGAAGCTCTACATCGGAGGCAAACAGACGCGGCCGGATTCCGGCTACAGTATGGAGGTCCGGAGTAAGAATGGCCAACTGCTCGGCGAAGTAGGGCTGGGCAACCGCAAAGACATTCGCAATGCTGTCGAAGCCGCCCGCAAAGCGGCTGGCTGGGCGAAGACCACGGCGCACAATCGCGCGCAGATACTTTACTACATGGCGGAAAACCTTTCGCAGCGCCGCGACGAAATTGGTCATCGGCTTGCGGCTGCCGTGGGAGAGGCACAATCCGCCGCTGAAGTGAGTTCGGGTGTTGAGCGCATCTTCTCTTACGCCGCATGGGCAGACAAGTTTGAGGGTGCGGTGCACAATCCGCCGTTCCGCAATATTGCGATCGCGATGAACGAGCCGCTCGGAACCGTCGGCGTCATCTGCCCTTCGGAAGTTCCATTGCTGGGCTTGCTCTCTCTGGTTCTGCCCGTCATCGCCATGGGCAATACCGCAATCGTAGTTCCCTCGGAAACCTACCCGCTCATCACGGGAGACCTGTACCAACTTTTCGATACCAGCGATCTGCCGGGTGGCGCGCTGAACATCGTCACCGGATACTCATCGCAACTTCTCAAGACTCTCGCCGAGCACGATGATATCGATGCCGTCTGGTGTTTTGGAGATGAAGCCAATGCCGCCGCGGCTAAGTCGTACTCAATCGGAAACTTGAAGCAGGTCTTCACCAACGAAGGCCGCGCCATCGATTGGTTCGACGCGAAACAAGCCGAAGGCCGATGGTTCCTGCAACACGCCACGCAGGTGAAAAACATCTGGGTTCCCTACGGCGAGTGAACACTTCACTTCACCACAGAGTCACAGAGACACAGAGAAGAAAAAACCAAAAAAGGTTTTCTCCTTGACTCTGTGTCTCTGAGTGAATGCTTTTGACCTGAAATCCATTGACAACGATCGGGAGCGCTGACTAAACTCGGCCTTCTTATGGCGAAACGTCCTCGCATTGCGGTGATTGGCAGCGCGAACATTGATCTGACTACCTTTTCCGATCGTTTCCCTAAGGCCGGAGAAACGATTTTCGGGCAGAAGTTCGATCTCGGCTTTGGTGGCAAGGGAGCAAATCAGGCCGTCGCGTCCCGGCTTTGCGGGGCCGATGTGTTTATGATCGCGAGGGTGGGCAGCGATCTGTTCGGCCCGGCGACAATTGAGAACTTCAAGAAGCTTGGGATCGATGCCATCCATGTGAAGCAGATCGAAGGAGTCTCCAGCGGCGTGGCGCCAATTTTCGTCGAGCCCAACGGGCAGAATCGAATCTTCGTGGTAAAAGGCGCGAACGATCTGCTGAAGCCCGCCGACGTCGACGCCGCATCCGATTTGCTCAAGACTGTTGATTGCATGGTCTTGCAGTTCGAGATTCCTCTCGAAACCGTTTACTACAGCGTCGCTTTTGCGCGTAAGAATAACATTCGTTGCATCGTCAATCCCGCTCCGGCTCAACCGGTTAATCTGAATGCTTTAGCCGGACTCGACTATTTCGTTCCTAACGAAAGTGAAGCCGAGACCATCACCGGAATGCCCGTACGCAACGTCGAAGATGCGAAGAAGTGCGCGGAGAAGTTGCTCTCTGGCGGCGTGAAGGGGGTAATCCTTACGCTGGGAGCGAATGGCTCACTACTGGCCGGCCGCGAAAGCATGGAACACATTCCCGCGTTCAGCGTGAAAAGTATCGACAGCACCGGCGCCGGCGACGCATTCATTGGCAGCTTCGCCGTGTTTCTTGGGGAAGGCTTGTCGGAAAGGGAAGCGGTCCGCCGCGCGAACCTTTATGCTGGACTCTCTACGACCGGGGTGGGCACTCAGAAATCATTCTACGATCGCGCACGCTATGATGCGGAGTGGGCGACAAAGTCGCGCTAGTCTCGGCAGAATCCTTCGCCATACTTGATAATCAGGCAATTCTTCTTGTCCAATAGCCACTTCATCCCGGTGTCTTCACCGTTACCGGCGTGGATGGATTCTGTTTTGCCATTACGAGGGAATCGGATGCCGCCCGCGGTGGCAACGCCTTCATACCCATCCAAACCGTCGAGAGACTGGATCTTCACGAGGTAGCGATTTCCGTTCCGTGAGAGAAGAAGAAAAGTTCCTTCCGGACCGTTCCATTTGCCCAGCCACTTCTCGGCGGAAACGCTTCCTCCCGCGGGGGGTATCTCTGTACTTGGCGATGCAGAGCTGGTCCCGGCAACTAGAGGTTCAGCAGTAGATTTGTGATCCTGGCAAGCGCCGAACAGAACCGTTAGGGCGAGGATCGCTACGCAAAAGTCGGGTTTCCTCATGGTCATCGTAAAAAAGGAGGGAATCGGTTAGTCCCACTCATTCTCTCCTAAAACCGATAGTTATTGGTAAACCTTTACCTGGAAAACTGCTGTGACGGTTTGCGAGAGCGGATTCGATTACGTAGCGCCGCCATCTTGGCAGTCCCGAGACCTTCCTGCCCTCGGTCCGCGGACGAAACGCCCGCGAGTCAGCTGCCGGGACCGCGGCGCTTCATTTTGAACGGCTACGATCAACGCCGCGATAAAATGAGTCGCGGCTTCCAGCCGCTGGGGTAGCGAATGACCTTTTGCCGATCTCTGCTTCTACTTGCCACTTTTCAACTGCTGATCCCTGCCTCTCTCTTATCGCAACCGAAGAAAGGGAGAGCTGACCTTATCGTCACTGGCGGAACGGTTGTGACCATGGACGGAGCGCGAGTCGTCTACGACGATGGAGCTGTCGTTGTGCAAGGCGACGCGATCGTGGCGGTGGGTCCACGCAACCAACTCGAGGCCAAGTATCTTGCCTCACAGACGATCGATGCCAAGGGCGCACTGGTTCTGCCCGGATTCATCAACGGCCACACCCACGTGCCCATGACCCTGTTCCGGGGTCTTCACGACGATGTGACGCTCAATGATTGGCTCTACAAATACATCTTTCCCGCCGAGAAGAACAACGTCGATGAACAATTCGTGCGGTGGGGAACGCGGCTGGCTGCGGCAGAGCAGATTCGCGGGGGCGTCACTACTTTCGCCGACATGTATTACTTCGAAGACGCCGTGGCCGAAGAAACCAAAGCGGCAGGGATTCGCGGCGTGCTAGGCGAGACGTTTATCGATTTTCCTGCGCCCGACAACAAAAGTGAAGTCGAAATGCTCGCATATACGGAGAAATTCTTGAGAAAGTGGCAAGGCGATCCACTGATTCACGCGGCCGTGGCGCCGCATTCAATTTATACGTGTTCACAGAAAACCCTTCAGGACGCCGCGGCATTGGCGAGGAAGTATCGCGCGCCCATTCTGATTCACACTGCGGAAATGAAAAAGGAGTGGGATGACAGTCAGAAGCAGAACGGGATGTCACCGGTGCAATACCTCGATAAGATCGGCGTGCTGGGTTCCGATGTAGTGTCGGCGCACTGTATTTATGTGGACGAGGCCGACCGGAAGACTCTCGCGCAACGGCAAGTGGGCTGCGTTCATAACCCGTCCAGCAACATGATGCTGGCCAGCGGCGTCGCTCCGGTGGCCGAGATGCGGGCTGCGGGAGTGGCCGTTGGTCTTGGGACCGACGGACCGGCGGGAAGCAACAACGATCTCGATCTGATGGAGGAGATGGATCTGGCAGCCAAACTCGCGAAAATCACGAAGATGGATCCGCTGGCACTGAATGCGAAGGCGGTCGTAGAAATGGCGACCATCGAGGGCGCGAGAGCCCTGCACCTGGAGAAAGAGATTGGTTCGTTAGAAGCTGGAAAGAAGGCCGACTTGATCGTGATCAGCCTGGACGAGCCGAACGCGGTCCCCATGTACGACATCTATGCGCAACTGGCTTATGCACTGAAGGGAAGCGACGTGGAGACCGTAGTGATTGGCGGGCGCGTCGTCATGCGCGACCGAAAAGTACTGACCGTGCACGAAGCAGAAGCTATGGCGAAAGCGCGCGAGTACAAACAAAAAGTCGCCTCATCGCTGGGCTTGCCCTAGATATCGTCGCTGCCTTATACGCTTACCATTCCGTTGATGATCGCGATCCCAAAACTGATCACCCCAGCGCCACAAAAAATCTTGACTTTAGACCGTTCCTCCAGTTAGATGGTTCGCATTGTCATCAGGGACCTCTAAACTTTAGCCGGGAAAGTGCGGGCCCGTTCGCCCCTCAATGGGCGCCGCTGAGGGAGAGATCGATGCTGACCAGAAGAACGCTGCTCGTGGTGTTCGTTTCTCTTGTATGCCCACTCCTCTACGGCCAGGCGACCGGGAGTTTTTCAGGCACGGTTTCCGACAAAACTGGGTCCGTAGTTTCCGGGGCGACCGTAACCGCCACCACGCAAGGCACAGCGGTCTCTCGGGTGGCGAAGACCGACGAGTCCGGACATTACCTTCTCCCTTTGCTCCCCGTCGCAGACTTCACCATTCGAGTCGAATCTCCGGGTTTTGGTGCGGTCGAGCAGAAGGACGTTCGGCTGCAAGTGGACGAGCATCGCGAAGTGAATTTCACGCTTGCGCCGGCTGCCGTTGCGGCGACGGTTGAAGTAAACGCCACCCAGGTGGCCGTGGAATCGACAAATGCCACGCTGGGGCAAGTGATTACCTCCCAGCAAGTGGCTCAGCTTCCTTTGAATGGACGCAACTTCGTCCAACTGGCGACCCTGACTCCGGGTACGACCGCAGAAACCAACCCAAACAGTTTTTTCAATGGAGCCGCCAGCAGCGAAGCCTCGACGCGCGGGTCTTTTTCGCTTTCCGTGGGTGGGTCGCGAGCACAGAGTACAGATTGGATGCTCGATGGCAACGACAATAATCAGCTGGACGAGGGCGGTATCGCTATTTTCCCCAACCTCGACGCGGTTCAGGAGTTTAAAGTCTTAACCTACAACTACTCGGCGGAATGGGGAGAACGTGCCGGCCCAACGGTTCTGGTCACAACCAAGTCGGGATCAAACCAATTTCACGGAAGTCTGTTTGAATATTTCCGGAACACCGAGCTCGATGCCCGCAACTTTTTCGCTCCAACTAGAAACAAATTTAATCTGAATCAATTTGGCGGTTCGCTGGGCGGTCCGATCCGGAAGGACAAAACGTTTTTCTTTATCGATTATCAGGCAAAAATGCAGCGTCTCGGCGTGCCTTTCAATGGGCTGGTCCCGACCACCGCCATGATGACTCCCGACGCCGCCGGTGACTATAACTTTAATCTGGATCCGTTCGGCAATCCGCGCGGAACGTCGAGCACCTTCCCCGTCCTCACCAATCCTTATGCACCGGCGACGAGCAGCGACAGACACTTCCAATGCATCCCCGGTACAGCCACGCCCGAGCCAGTCGGGGCGGGCGGAATCCAACCGGCGGGCGCAGACTGCAGTGTAATTCCGGCGGCCGTGGTGAATCCCCTCGCCGCAAAAGTGATTCAGCTTTATCCTACGCCCAACGCGGCGAACGCGGCGTTAGGTTACAACTACGTCAACCAGCCAGTCAGGAAACTCAACGAGGGCACGGGCGACATCCGCGTCGATCACAATTTCTCCAACAAGGATTCAATTTTTGGCCGCTTCAGCTACGACCAGGCAACCAACTTTGTGCCAGGAGGCTCGCCGACATGGGCCGAAGTCAACGCCTTCGGAAGTAATCAGTTCATCGACAACCATGGGCGCAATGCTGCGCTATCTTGGACGCACGTTTTTTCCGATCGCCTGATCAACCAGGCCAGTTTCGGCTTCAGCCGGATTTTCAATCACATTCTCTCTTTTGGCACCGGCAGCTGCGAGGCTGCGGTCATCGGCATTCCCGGCGCTAATCTGGGAAGCCAGTGCGATAGCTTGACTGGTTACCCTGCCAGTCTGAACCAGTCAACCAAGGACTGCATCAGTTGCGGCATGACTTCGTTTCAGATGACCACCTACATGTCGCTGGGAGATCGCGGATTCGCGCCTTACCAGGGCGGAACGAACGTCTACTCCGTCTCCGACACGCTCGACTTGATTCGGGGCAAACACGACATCAAGTTCGGAGCGACCTTTCGCGCCGAACAGATGAACATAAGAAACAATGCATTCCAGGACGGTTTTGTCTCCCAGAACGGCGGAGCGACTGGCGACAACATGGGAGATCTGCTGCTTGGAAGCCTGGGAACCTTTGCCGCTCACGATCAGACGTTCCTCGGCGGTACGGTCGGCCGCCGCTGGAAACTATTCCGTCCATTCGTCCAGGATGATTGGCGCGTAACCGCCAATATGACGTTTAACATCGGACTTGCATGGGCTCTGGCGACCCCGCAAACTGAAGTCGAGAATCGCCAGGCAAACTTCGATGTTCAGACCCTCCAGTGGTACGTTCCTTCGGGCAGCCCCGGGCTGGCTGGCTGCACCAATTGCATCGCTTCTGGTAGCCGTATCGGTATCCAGTTTCAGAAAAACGCTTTGGAACCACGGATCGGGTTTGCCTGGAAACCGATGGGAAGCACCAAGACAGCGATCCGCGCCGGGTACGCCATCTTCCACGATTCCGCCTGGAATCAGGGCGGACAAGGGTTGTGGCAAAATCCGCCCTTCTATGCCGAAGTGGATCCCTTCCCTACGGGAGTTTGTCTCCCTTTCGGCGCCATCGGCTGCGGCCTCTCGAATGGTTTCCTTCTTGCGGCGGGCACGCCTTCTACCACGCCCGTCCCGGGCGGCGCCGTCTACAACGCGCCTGTGAATCCTGGCAAATACACTGGCACCATTCAGTCGCAGAACCGGAATTTCCAGCAAGGCATGGTCCAACAGTACAACCTCAATGTTGAGCGCCAGCTACCAGGAGATGTTGTTCTGACTGCAGGCTACGCTGGCTCCCACAGCACGCACATTCTGGTCAGCCAGGTCAACGAAAACATCTCGTCTCCAAGTGCATGCCCCGGCGGTAGTACTCCGGTGCCCGGCTACACTCTGGGCTGCGGATTTCCCACTTTTCCATACGCATCTCCGTTTCAGTCTGTCGACAGCAATAACAGCATAGGGAATGCGCGTTACGATTCTCTCCAAATCAAAGCTGAGACCAAGAGCTCGCGGCACGGCCTCTATGCTCTGATCGGCTACACCTGGTCCCGCACTTTCGATTCCGGTATGCCTGACGGTCTGGGCAGCAATCCTGGCGCGCTATACTGGCCGCTACCAGGAGCTCAGGGGCTGGATTGGGGTTTGTCCCAACTTAACCTGAATGATGTCTTTACCGCCAGCGTTCTTTACAACCTGCCTTTCGGCAAGGGCAGGTACTTCGGCAGCAATTGGAGCGGAGCTACCAACGTAGTGTTGGGAAACTGGCAGATAAATGTCATCGAGAGGGCTGAATCTGGCTTCCCACTATTCGTGGTCGACGGCGCCGATGAGTCGGGTGTCTTCTTTTTCTACAACGGGCTAGTTTTGCAGCGCCCGAACCAGGTCGGTAATCCCAACAAGGCGGGGCAGGTCGCAGCTAATCCGACTTGTATCGCGCCGACTAAGATTCACACGCTCACCAATTGGTTCAATCCCTGTGCTTTCGAGAAAGCGCCTGCCGGAGAACTGGGAGACGCCAACCGCGCACCCGCCTACGGTCCTCGTTATGTAAACACCGATTTCTCGATAATCAAGGACTTTCCCTTGCCTGTTCGCGAGGGAATGAATCTGCAATTCCGGGCCGAGTTCTTCAATCTCTTTAACCATCCTCATTTCTTCTTGCCGGGCATCGCGGGCACCGGAGAACAGGACATTAATTCTCCCGCCAGTTTTGGCGTAGTCAGCCAGACGATCAACCAAACCGTGAATGATGCGCGCTCCGTCCAGTTTGCGCTCAAGCTGACGTTCTAGGGCGGGTCGAGATGGCGCACGGACGTAGCGCTGGCTAATGCGGCTGCGAGGCAGAAGCCGGCTCCCGCAGTGTATAGACAAATTGCTGAATTTCACGCCGCTCGCGGTCGGCTTCCTCGGCTGTCTTCTTCGAAAGCTGATCGTAAATTTGCAGTTCGGCTTGAGCCTTTGACTTTTCTCCGTTCTGGCTGTAGGCCTGCGCAAGCCGATAGTGGGCAGCTACCAGCTCCGGATTAGCCTCAATCGCTTCTCGATAGGCGGAGATTGCTTTAGAAGAATCACTCCGCTGCGAATAGAGAATACCCAGTTGCAAATAAGCGGCAGCGAGCTTCGGATCGAGACGTACGGCCTTCTCCAGCAGGGACTCCGCATGCGCCAAATCGTCGGCGTCGTTCCGTCTCGAAAGAGCGAGCGCGTAATAGTAGTTCGCTTGAGCATTTTCAGGTTGGAGGCGGACGAAACGCCCCAGCTTCTCCATCATGCATGTTGACTGCGTGGTCTCGACACTTTGCATTTTGCCAAGGAATAAGTAAGGGTTCGGGTCATTGGGATTCAAGTCCGACGCCTGGCAAAGACATTGCACAGCCTGATCGTAAGAACCACGAGCGTACCAGGACACGCCCAGCCCGGTTAGCGTTCGCGCGGAACGTGGAAACAGGCGGTTGCCCTCGGTAAACACTTCGATCGCTGGCTGAAACGCGCGATGGATCAGAAGCTCGGTTCCCCAATCGAAAAGATTCGCTTCGCTTGGGTTCAGTTCCGCTGCATGCTGGTATTCTCGAACCGCCTCCAGAGAATGGCCCAGTTTCTCCTCGACATCGCCGAGCAAGTGATGAAGTTCCGCCTGCTCTTGCCGATCGAGCTCCTTCCCGGCCTTGTCTTGCGCAGCCAGCAGGGTTCGTGTCTGCTCGCTCGCTCGCTCGTATTGACCGCCGCGGGCATAAGCCAGCGCGAGTTCGTAAGCGTTTGCGTAATCGCCAGGATTTCCCCGAGAAGCCTGCTCGAGATAGGGGATGGCTTCCGCACTCTTTCCGTCGTCGAGCAGCAATTTCCCCAGCCGGTGATTCACGTCAAAGTTTCCAGCTTCGCGCTCAGCCTGCTTGCGCAGAGATTCTTCCGCCGCTGCACTGGAGGAGGATGAAACAGAGGCCGTTCGGGAACTGGCGGCTTTCCTGTTTGGCTCCGTGACGGGAAGCGAAGCCGTTTCCTTCGCCAGCGCTTCCGTAGTTTGCAAAATCGCATGCGAGCCGTGTCCACCGGGATTCATAGCGTCAGTTACACCCGCCACGGTGAATTCGGGCTCATCGAAAAATTCTGGTTTGTCAGACGAGGATCCGGAAGCTTTTTGGGATTCGAGTGTGAGGTCAATCTTCTTCGTTTCCCTTTGGCCGAGGACGCAAGGACCGAAAGTTGTGTCGCGGTATCCAGCCATCTCCGCCCGCAGCAGGTAAACGCCTTCGCGCAGTCCGGGAAAGCGGTAAGCTCCCTCAGAATCAGTACGTGCGGTTAAGGTTTGGGTCCCAGCCTTGGCTTGGAGGTAAAGCGTGACGGCGGCAATAGGATGCCCGTGCGAATCCCGCACCGATCCTTGCAAAATTGCCAGGTCTGCATGATTGTCAAATTGTCCCTGAACCGATTGTCCATGAACCAGGAGCGGAGTAAAAAGCGCACTGACTACCAAAATGCAAGTTACGAGACTTGCTCCAACGGGTTGGTGAACGGTCACGCGGAAACGGACCATAGGACAAAGGGAATCGGAACGGCGAAACCAGTCAATCGCCGCTCGCGTGAAACATTCTAGTCGCCGGTGTCGCTGTCCGCAATCGCCTTATAATTGGGGTTTTGTTTTTAGCTCTTCAACTCCGAGGTGAACAATGAAATTTCCCCGACTCTGGTTTTTGATCACCGCAATCCTGCTGACGACATGCCTCACCTGCTGGGGCCAGAAGCGAAAAATCATCATCGATCAGGACGCGGCCGGGCCCGCCGGGACCGACCAGCAGTCGATACTGCTGTTGATCCAGTCTCCGCAGACCGAAGTCCTGGGCATCACTGTGGTGACCGGCGATCAGTGGCTCAAAGCCGAAATCGCGCACACCTTGCGCATGCTCGAACTCATCGGACGAACCGACATTCCAGTCGTGCCCGGTGCGGAATATCCGCTGGTCAGGCGAAAAGAGGAAACCGAACTCTGGGAGCAACGCTACGGCTCCGTAGCGTGGCTGGGAGCGTGGACGCCGCGTGTTTATCATCCAGCGGATGACCTTGGAGAAATGCCGGAAGGCAAACCTAGTAGCAAACCCGCGGATGAAGACGCAGTCCACTTCTTGATTCGCATGGTCCACAAATTTCCCAACGAAATAACGATTTACGAGGGCGGTCCGATGACAAACCTCGCATTGGCCATCTCCATCGACCCCGAATTTGCAGGGTTGGCCAAAGACCTGGTGTTCATGGGCGCCAGCCTGAATCCGCAGACCACCGACCCCGAGTTCGTTAATACTCCCCGGCGCGAATTCAACCTCTGGTTCGATCCGGAGGCGGCCCACATTGTGCTGCAGGCGCCGTGGAAGAAAATTGTCTGCACGCCGGTGGACATTTCCGTGAAGACGAGAATGACAGTCGAATTGATCAACCGGATCAAGGCCGGTAACTCTCCCGCCGCGCGCTATATCGGCCAATATACCCACCTACATGGCGAATACAACTATTTGTGGGATGAGTTGGCAGCCGCTGCATGGCTTGATCCCAGCCTGATCACAAAAAAAGAAACCCGCTTCATGGACGTCAATCTGGACAAGGGCTACAGCTACGGCGACACGATTACCTGGACGGATTGGGACAAGCCTAAGATCGAGCTCCAGCCGGTCGATGTGCAAGACGATCTCAATACCGAGAAGTTCTACAAGATGTTTGTGGACCTCTTGGCTGCTCCGACCCCGCAAAAGCAGTAGAAGGCGGTGCAGGCCCGTTCAGCTCTACATTCCCCAGCTTAGAACCCCGGTGGGCGTTCGCCCGCTACGCCAAAGCTGCGTTCCAGCGCCAACCCGGCGCTGGCCAGCGTGCCCTCGTCAAAGAGTCTCCCGATTAAGGTGATGCCGTGAGGCACCCGGCGCGGAGGAACGAACGTTGGCAAAGGCATGCTTGGGTCCGGCGCCCAATCGCTGCGCGCCCTCGACACCTCCACAAAACCTGCGCGCAGCGTGAGTGAGGGATGTCCGGTGAAGTTTGTAATGGTGAGCATTTCGTCGCGCAGCGATGGCACCAGAAGCAGGTCGACTTGCGAGAAGACACGCGCCATCTCCCCCGCCACTTTGCGGCGAAGCCTGTCCGCCTGCACGAAATCCACGGCGGAAAGAAATCGGGCCTCACGAAAAATGTTAGGCCATGCATCCGGAGTCTGGACTCTGAGTTGATTCATCCCGCCATTGAGCCCAAGCTCCTCAAACGCCGCCGCACCTTCGGCGAAGAGAATCAGATTGAGCGAGCCATACGGCCAGTCCGGAATAGCGACCTCAACCGGAACCATGCCCAGTTTCTTAACCGCATCCAGAGCTGCGCGGTCAACTTCGGTAGCGGGCCTCTCGTTCATCCACGCGGGAAAATATCCCACGCGCAACCCGTTTACGTTCGCGCCTGCATCGAAGTCAAGCTTGCTGGGCACGCTGTCCACATCCCCGGAGTCTGGCCCGGAGATGGCCTGTAATACCAGCATTGCGTCCTCAACGCTGCGGGTCATAGGGCCAAGCTTATCCAACGACCAGCACAACGTCATCGCTCCGGTGCGTGGCACGCGTCCGTACGTGGGACGCAGTCCGGTGATCCCGCAGCGCATGGACGGGCTCACAATGCTGCCGCCGGTTTCGCTCCCGATGGCAAAGCCGACCAATCCGGCAGCCGTGGCCGCGCCCGGTCCCGCGCTCGAACCCGATGCTCCTTCTTCCGGCAACCACGGATTCATTGTTTGCCCGCCGAACCAAATGTCGTTGAGCGCCAGCGCACCCAGGCTCAGCTTGGCTACCAGCACCGCGCCCGCGTTGTGCAAACGCTTCACCACTGCGGCATCCTCCGCGGGCACGCGATTTCGGAAAGGCTCGGCGCCGTATGTAGTGGGAATTCCAGCGGTGTCGAGAAGGTCCTTGGTTCCCCACGGAATGCCGTGCAGCGGCCCGCGATACTTGCCCGCAGCGATCTCTTCATCCGCTTGCTTCGCTTGGGCAATCGCGAGCTCACGCGTGACCGTGATTACACACCGCAACTTGGGATTGAAACGCTGCAATCGTTCGAGATAGAGATTCGTCAACCGCTGTGAACTCAGTTTTCGAGTCTCGATCCAGCGTGAAAGCCGCGTGACTGAAGCGAATGCAAGGTCCTCGCCGTTTGCGGGTAATGGGCCGGGATCGGCGTCGCTGCGGGTGAAACGATCACGCTGCGGCAAGGCTTTCTGGCCGGGCAGCACCGGGTCCCAGCGCGAAGCAGGCGCGAGCGTCGGTTCGAGCGCCAGCTTGCGAGGGCCAGTCCGTCGCTCATACAATCCTGCCATCGTCTTTCGCCAGCTCGCCGCCGCCATCACTCGCTCGGCGTTGCTCATCGGCACCTGCACCAGTTTCTCGGCCTCGGCGAACGTGGAAACCGTCACCTCGGGTCCAACCGCAGGCCCAGTACCGAACGCGGACGGCGACCCTGGAGGCAGATCGGTTGCCACCTGAGCCTTGCTGAGCGAGGCGACCGCTGCTCCCAGTAGAGTGAGCGATGTAGCCGCCAAAAATTGCCTGCGCGATTTCGACATGGATCCTCCGCACCGCATTGTAACCCGCACGCAGCTAGGCGTTCTCGCGAGCGGATCTGCTCAACACCTCGCGACTATTGCGGCAGTTGCTCCAGCATCTTTTGTGCCGACGCATGTTCAGGATGCTGCTTGAGAAGTTCAAGCAGGACAGCCCGGGCTTTGTCCGGAGTGCCCTCGATGGTAAAGACCCGGGCGAGATTCAGATACGACTGATCGAACGCGGGCGCAACCCGGATGCACTCTTCGAAACTGGCGACTGCTTCGTCGCGCCGCCGCGTGCGCAGGTAAAGCACGCCAAGATTATTCAAAGCCTCGGGATACGCCGGACGAAACTTCAGCGCTCTTTGCAGATACTCGTACGCACGATCGCTGTCGTCCAACTGAGCGAAGACCATCCCCAGGCTGTAGTTCGCCTCCGGATCCTGAGGTCCAACTGCGACCGCCCGCTCCAGCACTCTGCGAGCCTCATCCCACTGCTTCTGCTGCCGGTAAGCGTTGCCCAGATTTTCGAGCGCGATCAAGTGATCAGGACTCAGCCGCAGAGCTTCTTGAAAATATGGAATCGCTTCCGACGTGTGCCCTTCCCGCGTGGCCAGGAGGCCGAGGTTGTTCCAGGCGTTTGGCAGAGTGTCGGGATAGCTCGCGCGCAGCTTGATCGCGCGCTCAAAGCTCTCGCGTGCTTCATTCGCCTTCTGCTGTTTAAGGTAGACGCTTCCCAGGCCGTACAGTGCTTCGGCGCTCGAAGGTTTGTCGCTGAGAGCCAGCGTGAATGACGCTTCCGCCTGATCGAAATAGCCTCTCTGAAAGTAAACCGAGCCGTAGGAGAGATAGTTGCGCCGAAACTCCGACGTCCCACTGATGCCGGGAAAAGGCAGCGCCTTCGCCATCCGCTCCGCCGCGGTTTGTGGAATCTGCCGGAAGTCTTGTTCGACGCGCTCGCTGCTTATTCGTCCTTGATAGACCTTCACAATGTCTCCCTTGTCGTTAATCAGAAACGACGTTGGAAGGCTGAGGTCACGGTGCCGATCGAACAAATATCGATAAAGAATGTTGTAAGTGCCGGCCACGTCATCCGATCCACGAAGGATGGGAAATGAAAGATGGAGTTCACGCGCCAGTGCCTGAGCTTTTTCGCCGTTGGCAGAATCGTCGAGGTTCACCGCGAGCAGTTGAAGTCGAGGGTTTATCGAACCCGTGCCCGTCCAGCGCTGGGGAACTTGATTGAGGACCTTCAAGTCTTCACGCCAGCCGACCGATCCCGTGGCCCAGAAATTGACCAGCACTGTTTTGCCCCGAAGCGCGGAAAGTCTCTGAGACTTTCCATTCAAATCGGGAAGAGAAAAATCCGGCGCGGAAACCGGCGCTAAGAGCCAGGTCTCAACTTCAGTAGGTAGTAGCTCGATTTCTTTCTGACTATTCCCCGCTCCGCCAAGTAGTTTTGGGAAGGGCACGGCTTCAGCCGTACCGCCCGAGGCCACAAGAGACGCGGGCTTTAACCCCTGAGGGCGGCCCTTGAACGCTTCCACTTTGTATGACTCGCTCCCCTCCCCAACCCAAATTCTATGGTCGAGGGGCAGATCACGGAGCTCCTGCACCAGCCCGCTGGGCCAATGGATCGACGCCCGCACGGGGCCTTTCGCCTTGCCCAACCCAAAAAATACTTCCTTGCTATGCTGAGAAAGAAATCCTGATCCCGCTTGCAGCATACGCGTCTGCCGACCCAATTCAGTTTCCACCGTAACCGCCGTCCCGATGGCGTCAGAATTACTTTTAACCCCACGAAGACGGAAAGCAATCGACGGCGCGAGATCCTTCAGCACGTTCTTCAAAACTCGCACCTGCGGCCCGTTGCGGTTTTTCAAGAAAACTTCCAGACGTCCGTCGTGATCGAAATCTGCCAGTGCGAACGCCCTTCCATCCTCGAGAAAGTCCAGGCCCAGGACGCCCGACACATCCGAAAATGTTCCATCTCGATTGTTCGCGTAGAAAACGTTCCGCTCGAACCCGCTCCAGGTGCGGTCAGCGCGGATCAATTCATTCAACGCGTTCCACCCCTCTTCATAGTCATGTGCAGGCTTTGCCGTGCTGGGCGAATTGGCCACCACCTGCCGCCAAAAGAAGCTGTTCAAATCTTCCACTTGGTTTGGGCGTGATGGGCCAGAGAGCATACCGTTAGCGATGTAAAGATCAGGGAATCCGTCGTGATCAAAATCCCACGCGTCGCTCGACCACGACCAGCGCCCCATTGCAGCCCCCCCGGAAGCGCTCGCGTCCTGAAAGGCAACATCTTTATTACCAGGGGACCCAGTATTACGAAACAAAGAATTGCCCATGGCGTGTTTGCGATACAGAGCGCGCACTTCTTCAGGCGCGTCCTTCTGAAACATATCCTGCGTTGAGACGCGCATCCCCGCAGCCGACCACATGTCAGCGACATAGAGATCCTCAGCCCCGTCGTTATCGTAATCGAACCAGCAGACGCTCATCCCTGCGCCGATATCTTCAACTCCAGCCTGTGGAGCGACGTCGGTAAAAGTTCCGTCACCGTTATTGCGATAAAGATTCTTCCGCCCGAAGTCGTTTACCACGTAAAGATCGGGCCATCCATCCCGGTTGTAATCACTCCATCCACAGCAAAAACTGTAACGGGTGTTATTCCGGTCGAGCCCAGACTCCGCCGTCGCGTCGCGGAAGGTTCCGTCCCGGTTGTTGCGCATCATGAAGTTGGGAGGTCCATTCTCCGCATCGTAATAAGGAGAGGGATACCTATACTGATCCGTGCCCTGGTAATAAATGTAGAGGCAGAAATAGATGTCCAGCCAGCCATCGCGGTCATAGTCGGCAGCGGCTGCACCGGTAAAGGTCCCTTGCGGAGGTGCAGCGAACTTAAAAGCATCCGGCTTCTGGCGAAACCTGCCGCCGCCTTCGTTTAGAAACAACAGTGGGCCACTCGTGCGCACAACGATTAAGTCTTGCCGACCATCGTTGTCGAAGTCGGCAAAAAGCGCACATGCCGTATTTTCGAGGATCCCAACTCCCGACGATTCCGTAACATCCTCGAACGTTCCGTCTCCCCGGTTCCGATAGAGACGGTTGGGAAGGCCGGCGGGTTGACAAACATAGAGATCGTCAAACCCGTCACCGTTGATGTCGCCGACCGAGACTCCGTTGTGGCCGTAAATGTCGATGCCACAAGCGCCGTCGAGCACCGTCCGCCAGTAATCGGCTCCCCGCAGCAACTGCGAAGAGTACGAGGGATTGCCGCCGAGCACCTGCGCCGCGATATCCAGGTAAACTGGGTCGGCGGCGCGACTCAGCGTCTCATCCAGCGCGCGCCAGCGCCGGAGACGAAACCCATCGCCTGAAGCCGTTGTCCATTCAAGCTCCCAGTGCCCCACCCTTTGCTCACGGTAGAAATCGTAGCCCGAGCCTACTAACTCGTAGCACACACGAGTCCGCAAGCCGGCTGGGAGTTCCTGGATTGGCGTAGCAGGCATCACCTCAATACTGACCACTTGAAACTCAGCAGTCACAATCTTCAGAAAAGAACTCATCGCGGATTGCAGTTCCTGAACGAAACCATCCCTCCCGACCGAATTCGAGCGCGCGAACGTATTCTGACGAATCTCAAGTGCCGACCCGGAACGTACCAGCCGCGATTCAACCGCCCCCAGCGAAGACGCTGAGAAATCCGACGCGAAAACTTGTTCAATCGCCCGCATGTCCCGCGGAGACTGCAGCCAGCTCGACCTCCATTCCGCCAGGATCGCGGCGATCAGGTCCTGATATTTCTCAGTGACAAAATTGTCCCGGCCAGACTGCGTCTTGAGCCGCATGGCGTCGAGCGGCATGTCGGCGCGATAGTGAGGATGCAAATGAAACTCAACATCGTCCTTCGGCGTGACCGTATCTCGAAAATCGAAGATCGAAGGTAAGGCGAGGCCACGCAGCCCCGCGGGAATCAGCGCCGTGGAAGCACCCTGGCAGCATCGGATCAAAAAGTTGCGCCGGCGAAAATCAATCGAATCCTTCGTCTTCGCTGGCTCAGTCAGACCCATGACCTCCGGATATTCAGTTGGAACCGAAATCTAACAGGCGCGCCATAGCCCGTCAAGATTGAGCTGGAAATCAGGTTGAGTTGAAAATCTTGCACTGGAGAGGCCGTCCCCACGTCGACTTGGCCAGACGCGGATTTCGCAGCGGTCCATCGTCAAGAATAGAGCGCATCTATAATGATCGTTTTCCTCCGAAAAGCCTCTGATCACTTAGGGGAGCCGAACATTCAATGAAGCTCGACAAAATGCTGCTGAGAAAGTTGCCAAAAGTACTTCTGCACGAACATCTGGATGGCGTACTGCGACCGCAAACTGTGATCGAATTGGCCAACCACGCGAAATATCTGAAGCTCCCAACCAAAGACCCTCAGGCCCTCGCCCAATGGTTTCATCAAGGCGCTAACCAGGGAAGTCTCGCCAAATATCTCGAAGGCTTCGCACATACCATCGCGGTTATGCAAACGGAAGAAGCGCTGGAGCGTGTGGCCTATGAACAAGTCGAAGACCTGAGCCGCGACGGCGTCGTCTACCTTGAAACTCGTTTCGCGCCAGTCTTCCATACGAAGAAGGGATTGACTCACCAACAAATCATCTCAGCCGTTCTGAAGGGATTAGAGCGCGGTCGAAAGGCCTTCGGAGTGCCCTCAGGATTAATTATCTGTGCCATGCGCAACATGAACGTGTCGCTTGAAATGGCGGAACTCGCCGTCGATTTTCGTGAGCGTGGCGTCGTCGGCTTCGACCTCGCAGGTGAAGAAGGTGGCTACCCGCCTAAAAAACACGTAGAAGCCTTTCACTATATTCAGAGAAAGAATTTCAACATCACCATCCACGCTGGCGAAGGCTATGGCAAGGAATCGATTTGGCAAGCTATTCAGTACTGCGGCGCACACCGCATCGGACATGGAACGCGTCTGATCGAAGACATCGCTATCGCCGACGGCAAAGCCGTAAAGTTGGGCGATCTTGCTCAATACGTCCTCGATAAACGGATCCCGCTGGAGATTTGCCTGATCAGCAATGTCCACACCGGAGCCACGCCCAGCCTTGCTAAGCATCCTTTCAGGATTTTTTATCAGGAGAAATTTCGTGTCACCCTCAATACCGACAACCGGTTGATGAGCGACACATCCATGACCCAGGAGTTCGAAGCGGCAGCTACAACCTTTGGTCTTTCGCTCGATGACTTCGAAAAAATCACTATTAATGCGATGAAGAGCGCATTCCTTCCCTACAAGCAGCGCTGTGGAATCATCTATTCAGTCATCAAACCCGGGTACACCAGGATCCGCGAATCTGTGGAAACTCCGGGAGCATAACTTCGACTCGGGGCCACATTCTCCCTTTGCGTACCTTTGTGTCCATTGTGGTTAGTGAAGTGCAAGTGCCCGAACCACGAAGGAGTGATGTCTGCTATATTTACCCTCTCGCGGAGGTGCATCCATGTCTCGGATTGTGTGCTGTGGTCTCATTCAGGCGGGTAACGTACTCAGCAGCGACCGCTCGCTTCCACAAATCAAGAAAGCCATGATCGACAAGCACCTCAAGCTCATCGACCAAGCCGCCAAGAAAAAGGTAAAAATACTTTGCTTGCAGGAACTGTTTTACGGCCCCTATTTCTGTGCCGAGCAGAACATTCGCTGGTACCAGCTTACGGAGCGAGTTCCGGAAGGACCGACGACCAGGATGATGCAGAAGATCGCAGCCAGGCACCACATGGCGATCGTAGTCCCGGTTTACGAAGAGCAGATGCCCGGACTGTACTTCAACACGGCTGCGGTCATTGACGCGGACGGGAACTATCTGGGTAAGTACCGCAAGCACCACATCCCTCACGTGCATCCAGGATTCTGGGAGAAGTTCTACTTCACTCCCGGCGACTTGGGCTATCCCGTTTTCAAAACCAAGTACGCTGCCATCGGAGTTTATATCTGCTACGACCGCCATTTCCCTGAAGGTGCGCGCATCCTGGGCCTGAACGGCGCGGAGATCGTGTTCAATCCCTCCGCAACGGTCGCCGGGCTTTCGGAATATTTGTGGGAACTGGAACAGCCAGCACATGCTGTAGCGAATGGCTATTTCGTGGGCGCAATCAACCGCGTAGGCACGGAGAAGCCCTGGAACATCGGCGAATTTTATGGCAAGAGCTACTTCTGCAATCCCCGCGGCAAGATTGTAGCTCAGGCGAGCCGCGATAAAGACGAAGTCCTCGTCGCCGACCTCGACCTCGACATGATTGCCGAAGTAAGGAAGACTTGGCAGTTTTTCCGCGACCGCCGTCCCGAAACCTACGATCCGCTGACCGAGCAGACTGGACGAGCCTTGGCGGCTGACTGACTCCAATGACCACCCGAGAGTTTCCGCGTCCTCGAATCGAATCGAGCCCTCTCTACAACCGCGACCTCGCGCCGACCACCAGCGACCGCCGTCACTGGGGAACCTACAACTTCGCCGCTCTCTGGGTATCGATGTCGGTCAATATTCTTACTTACATGCTGGCCGCAAGCCTGATCCAGGGCGGAATGAACTGGAAGCAGGCCGTAGCCACGGTATTCCTCGGCAACACCGTCGTCCTGATTCCCATGTTGTTAAATTCGCATCCGGGGGCGCGCTACGGAATCCCTTTTCCCGTGCTGGCCCGCGCCTCATTCGGAGTGTTGGGAGCGAACCTGGCCGCCGTTTTGCGGGCTCTCGTGGCCTGCGGCTGGTTCGGCATTCAAACCTGGATTGGCGGAGAAGCAGTGAGCACCCTGATCGCAACCTTGTTTCCCGGCTGGAGAAATTTCCCCTACAACACCGCAATCTGCTTCCTGGCTTTCTGGCTCATCAATCTGGCCGTCATTCTCAAAGGTGTGGAATACATCCGCGTTTTACAAGGCATCAGCGCGCCGGTTCTGCTAGCCGTAGGACTCCTCCTCCTGGCATGGGCATATCGCAGCGCAGGCGGCTTCGGCCCCATGCTCGCGGCTCCGTCGCGTTTCACCAGCTTCCCCGATTTCCTGAAATTTCTGGTTCCCGCGTTGAATGCTACGGTAGGTTTCTGGGCAACGGTCTCGCTCAACATTCCAGACTTCACCCGCTTCGCCCGCAGCCAGCGCGAACAGATGATTGGCCAAGCCCTGGCCCTGCCGACCACCATGACGCTCTATTCGCTGATCGGAATCCTGGTGACCTCGGCCACCGTCGTCATCTACGGAACTGCGATCTGGGACCCGGTACAACTGTTGAGCCGCTTCCATTCGCCGGTCGCTGTTGTGATTTCATTACTGGCGATTTTGCTGGCAACGCTGAACGTGAATATCGGCGCCAACGTGGTCTCCCCGGCGAACGACTTTTCCAACTTGTGGCCGCGCAAGGTCAGCTTCCGCGCCGGAGGAGTGATCACCTGCTTCATGGGAATTGCGATGATGCCCTGGAAACTCCTGGGAAACTACAAAACTATGATCTTCGGATGGCTCGGCGGTTACGCCGCATTCCTCGGACCTGTAGCCGGCATCATGATCTGCGACTACTTTGTAATTCGCCGCCGAGTGCTCCTGCTCGACGACCTCTACTTGCGCGGCGGCGCCTACGAATATTCACGGGGCTTCAACTGGATGGCAATCGCCGCGCTGGCAGCGGGCGCCGGAACCGCACTCGTGGGTTTAGTGATTCCATCGCTGCGAACCCTATACGACTATTCATGGTTCGTAGGCTTCGCGGTTTCTTTCGCCACGTACTACGCGCTCGTGAAGCTAGCGCCGCACGCGTAGCCCGGGACGCCCACGTCCGGGGAGCCGAGCAAAGCTCGGCAGGATTTGCGTCAAGCCATCGCAGCGCATGCCGGCAAAATCTCCTGCTTATATATTTCCAAGGTGTCCTCCTCGTCGCCGCACATCAGATACACATTGAACTGCGTCACCCCAACCCCAGCCAACTTCCGCAGCTTTTCCCGATGCGCCTCCGCCCTCCCAACCAGACAAAATCTGTCCACAACATCATCCGAAACGAACTTCGAATTGTTGCTCTCCACTTCACAATGCTGCTGGTAATCGTATCCGCCTCGATTGCGCACAAACGATGTCAGTGCCGGCGGCAGTTCCTCAGGCTTGTAACGCGAAATCAAATCCACCACGTGATTGGAAACCAACGCCGGAAACCACCGCACCCGTTCCCGCGCCACCTTCAGATCATCGGACACCCACACCGGCGCAGCCGCCATTACTTCTATCTTGCGCCAGTCTCGTCCCGCCTCCTCCGCTCCTTTCTTCACGAAGCCAAGGCACCACGCGATCAAGTCAGGATCGGCGAATTGCAAAATAACTCCGTCCGCAAGTCTGCCCGCCAGGTCCAGTACCTTGGGCCCATATCCCGCAATCCAAACCGGAGGAGATCCCTTCGCCCAGGAAAGCCGTGTAGGCTGGCCTTCATAATCGATCGCCCGCCCCGCCGTCAGTTCGCGGAATGCCTTCACCGCCCGCTCCAGATCGCCCGCCCCCACCGGCTTCTTGCCCAGCACTCGGCGCGAGCTATCCCCGCGCCCAATGCCAAGTTGCATCCGCCCTCCCGAAATCAGATTGAGCGTGGCGAACAGGCTGGCCGTCACAGTAATGTCGCGCGTCGCAGGATTGGTAACGCACGGGCCCAGCCGCATGTTCTTCGTGTTACTCGCCATCAGCGTGAGCAACGGATACGGCTCCAGCCACAGCACATGAGAATCGAAGATCCACCCATACTGAAAACCCGCGGCTTCCGCTTGACGAGTGAGGGCGATGATCCGCTCAACCGGCATGTCAGGTTTGATTGTGATGCCAAAGCGCATGCGATCTCCTTTGTGATCCTTGTGTCCTTTGGGGTTTAAGTTTTTTGTCTTGATCCGTGCCCCAAGGTGTCGCAGTTTAGCATAAAATGCCTGGTCTGCCAGTTCGACGGAGGAACCGATGGCCTTCGACACCATCATCACAAACGGACGCGTCGTCACCGCCACCGATACCTACCCAAGCGATGTTGCCATCAGCAACGGCAAGGTCACCGCCATCGGCCAAAACCTTCCGCGGGACAATGCCACGAAAATCATCGACGCCGCCGGAAAGTATGTCTTGCCCGGAGGAATCGACGTGCATACCCACCTCGACATGCCCTTCGGGGGCACCTGCAGCGCCGACGATTTCGAAACCGGCACCAGAGCCGCTGCCTTTGGCGGAACCACGACGCTGATCGATTTCGCCATCCAATACAAAGGCCAGACCCTCCGAACCGCCTTCGACACCTGGATGAAAAAAGCGTCAGGCAAAGCCGTCGCCGATTATTCATTTCACTGCATCATCACCGATCTTCCCGACGCGCAACTCGAAGAAATGAACGCTCTCATCCGCGAAGGCGTCACCAGCTTCAAGCTGTTCATGGCCTACCCCGGCGTATTCATGCTCGACGATGGCAGCATCTTCAAAGCATTCCGTGCTACCGCAAAGAATGGAGGCTTGGTCTGTATGCACGCGGAAAACGGCAGCGCCATTGACGTAATCGTGCAGCAAGCCCTGGCCGAAGGAAAAAAAGCTCCGAAGTATCACGCGCTGACACGCCCGACCACAGCCGAAGCCGAAGCCACATCCCGAGCCATCGCCCTCGCGGAGATGGCCGGAGCGCCGGTCTACATCGTGCACTTAAGCTGTAACGACGCCCTCGAAAAAGTTCGCGAGGCCCGTGATCGCGGCCTTCCCGTCTATGCCGAGACCTGTCCGCAATATCTTTATCTCTCCATTGAGAACTTCGACGTACCTGGATTTGAAGGAGCGAAATACGTCTTCACACCCCCATTGCGCGAGAAGTGGCACCAGGAAAAACTTTGGAACGGACTGAAGCACGATCACCTGCAGGTAGTCTCAACCGACCACTGCCCATTCTGCTTCAAAGAACAAAAAGAACTGGGCCGCGACGACTTCACCAAAATCCCCAACGGAGGCCCCGGCATCGAGCACCGCATGAGCCTGATCTACTCCGGCGGCGTGGCCCAGGGCCGCTTCAGCGTGAACCGTTTCGTAGAACTGGTTTCCACCACTCCAGCAAAACTCTTCGGCCTCTACCCACGCAAAGGCACGATCGCAGTAGGCAGCGATGCCGACCTCGTAATTTTTGATCCCACTCGCCAGCACACCATCAGCGCAAAAACCCATCACATGCGCGTCGACTATTCCATGTTCGAAGGCATTAAGGTAACCGGCATGCCCGACGCCGTACTCTCCCGCGGCCGCGTGATCGTCGAAGGAGACAAATTCGTAGGCCGCCCCGGCGCCGGACAATTCCTCAAACGCTCACTCTATTCAATGTAAACGTGAGCGTCGAAATGTAGGCGCGAGCGTCCTCGCTCGTGCTCCCTCAGCGCTGTCATCCTGAGGAAGCCGAAGTCTTCGCAAAGCGAAGCCCTGCCGACGAAGGATCTCTGCGCTGGGTAGCCGCCTCCTCACTCAGTTGAGATAACCCACCGGGCCGCTTTTGCCCTTCGCTGTGCCTCTGTGGTGAACCAAATGCCAACAAGCCCTGTAAATTACCGCACCCCAACTGGCAAATCTACCAGTACCAGCCTGGCTGGGAGAAAGAGAATATGAGTCTCTGAGAGGTGAACGCGGGGCCAATCGCGCGCCAGGCTGAGAAAGCGCACCCAACCCACGTTCATTGAGGACTGAAACGGAGGTTACAAAGCCCATGAAATGCCGCCTCGTTCTAATCGCCGCCACGATCTTCCTGCTAAGCACTCCCGGGATATTTGCACAGCAGGCCGGAGCCAACTCGTCCGATGCCGATGCCTTTTGGGTGACATACTGGGCGCAACCACGAGCCGTTCTGTATGGTCCCGAGGAGCAGGCTTTCAACGACAACACCCACGTAGTTCTGTTCGCCCGCGACGACTCGAACAATCCCACCGACCCAGGCACCTTCGATAACGATGTGCGATGGTTGAAAGATCATCCCAGTGATCGCTTTTACGTCGAGGGATACGCGTCCTCAAGAGGCGATCTCATTTACAATCTCGCGCTCTCTCAGCGACGAGCGAATTGGGTCAAAGAGACTCTAGTAAGCCGAGGTATTGCGGCGAATCGCATCGTGCTGGCAGTGGGATGGGGACAGTTGTATCCGGTCTGTCCCGAACTCAACGACGCATGCTGGAGCAAGAACCGGCTAGTCCGCTTTCTCTACTCTCCAAATTGAGAGAGCCTGGCGCCACGGATTGATCGCTACACGATTTTCCAGCTTTGCGCCCGAGCAACTGGGGGCTGCCCTTACACTGATGGCCCCAAAACATTCTGGGTTTTGTCGTCTCATCGCCATTGCACGATCTCGGTTCCGAGTGTAATGGCCTGATTTTTGCAACGATCGGTAAACAGTAAGCGCCGAGGTAGGCTTCTTGCAGCTACTGCGGCTTTACTTACTCGGCTTTGGTTTCCTTTCGGGTAGGCGAATGACGAAACGGCGCGAAGGAACAATCTACGGCTTGGATTCTTGCAAAAGTACGACGTCGGAGTCGGTGTGGCCGCGCAGGATGCCGAGATTCTTGCCATCCGGCGACCAGTGAAACGAAAAGATTTGCTCGGAATTGAAGTGTGTAATCTGCCGTCCCGGGCCGCCATCGATGGGCTGAAGCCAGACGTTATCCACACCATTCTCGGCGACAGGGTAGGCGACGGCCTTTCCATCCGCGGTGAATTGCACGCCCTTGGAAATTCGCGGATTGGCTTCCAGGAAACGCGGAGAACTGAGAGTTGCGACATCCAACAGGGCAATTTTGTGAGTGCCCGTCACGTCGCCTGGATTTACAATTTCGATTCCGTACACCAGGGTTTTTCCATCGGGCGAAATGCCCATTCCCCGCCCCGTCAGAAATCCACCGGCAACACTGCTGTCGGGAATCGGTTCCGCTTTACCAGAACCATCCAGGGGAACTCGCCAGAGCTGTTTGGCTTCGGCGAAGTAGTAAACCCAGTTCTGATTGGCCGCGCACACCGGAAACGTATCAAACTTGGCGTCCGCCAGCTTCATAGGATGGGAACCGTCCGCATTGACACGCCAGATGCTGAACGTATTGTTGTCGTGAAATGCCCAGGGAAAAACTATGTAGCCGCCACACTGCCACATACTCAGAATGTTCGCCGCCGGGTCGTTAATCAGTTGGGTGGGATTGTTCCCATTGGAGTCCGTCCGGACAAGTTGCGATGGGTCGGATATGAGCAAGCTACCATCGGCCGCCCAATTGAAAAACTGGATGTGTTCTCCGCCGGAACCTAACGGGTTGATGTCGGCAGACGCGCTTCCTTCGCCGGGTAAAACATAAAAGTTGCTTACCACTTTTCGCTGAACCGTGGCCAAAGACTTGCCATCGGCGGAGAGACTTAAAGTCGCATAGCTATTGGTATCGCGCGAAATGGGACGCAACCGGCCGTCAGCCAGGGAGACGTAGCCGATCTGCCGGCGGTTGAAATTAGGCCCTTTTTGTTGATAGTTGGCAAATAGGCCATCCCCGCCGGACGACCAGCTCATTTCGAAAATCACTTTATCAGCAAAGGCGAGGGTTTGTATTTTTCCTGTCTGCAAATCAAACAGATTGATCCCACCGAGAGCGTTGCCTGGCTGGAACGCGGGATAGGCGATCTTCTTGCCGTCGGGAGACCACGTCAGCGAACGTGCCAGCCCACTCTGCAGAGGCTCAACGAGCAGCACTTTTTCATCACCGCCGTCCAGGTTGGCACTCAGCAGGCGATATTTGCCGGTTTCCGGATTGTTGGCGCGAAGGTAGGCCATTCGTTGGCCATCGGGTGAAAAGGTGAAACCACTATCCGAGTCGCGGACCACAGCCTTTGGCGTGCCGCCTAAGACCGGGGTGCGATAGATGTTGAAATCGCTAGCGATGGCATTCTCGGCCTTGCGGAAATAAATGTAGTTTCCATCAGGCGAGAATGCGACGTTGGGAATGTTGGCCGAAGGAGGGACCACTTGGGTGTCACTTCCCGTCGCCACGTTGCGAAGCCAGAGGCTGTTCAGCCCTTTGTCGTTCATCACCGTGAGCACGTATTTTGCATCGGGAGATATGGCGGCAACGACGGCCCGGCCGGAATTCGTAACCTGGGTGATGGCGAAGTTCTGGAAAGCCGCGGAAAGGCCGCGGTTAAGGATGGAATAAACACCAAATCCAGCCGCACCCAGAACCACCAGCGCAACAATCATGCCCGCGGCAACTGCCAATTTATGTTTTCTGGCGGCCGCGATGGCCGAACTACTAGTCGTTTGTCCGGAGGCGGGTGGAGCTTGCATCGGCATCGCCGTCATAGACCCGGACGCTGATGGCCCCGAGACAGACTGTTGCGCGGTCGGTTGAGAGCCGCTCTCCGGTGCGACCGCGACCGATCCCGAACTCGCCGCGCGGTAGCGTGATTCTGTTTCTCGTTTCAGCCGCTTCAGGTCAGCTCGCATCTCGGCCGCACTCTGATAGCGCAGCTCTCGATCTTTCTCCAAGGCCTTACCAATGATGCGCTCCAGTTCGGTGGGCACGTCGGGATTCAGCCGCACGGCGGACGTCGGTTCGGCATCCAGAATGGCTTTGAAGATGACTCCCGAGGTTTCCCCACGAAAGGGCAGCATGCCGGTAGCCGCCTCGTAGAGCACGACGCCAAAGGAAAACAAGTCCGTGCGTGCGTCCAGTTGCTTGGCTCGCACTTGCTCCGGCGACATGTAGGCGACTGTGCCCAGCGCGCTGCCGGGACTGGTCAGATGATTTTCGGACTCAAGCGTGGGAGCGCTCAGGGCGACGCTCTCCGGCTTCAGAGTGACCTTGGCCAGCCCGAAATCCAGAATCTTGGCGCGCCCCCGCTCAGTAACAAAAATATTCGCAGGCTTGATGTCGCGATGAACAATTCCTTTGGAGTGGGCAGCGTCCAGGGCATCGGCGATCTCAATCGCCAAGCCGAGTAAAACATCGGTCTCGACAGGCTTTCCGGCGATGCGGTGCTTCAGCGTCATTCCGTCCAGAAACTCCATGGCGATGAAGGTCTGTCCGCTCTCGTCATCAATCTCGTAAATGGTGCTGATGTTCGGATGGTTCAGGGCGGACGCAGCCTGAGCCTCGCGTTGGAAGCGAGCTAGAGCTTGCGCATCCTTAGCAATCTGGTCGGGCAGGAATTTCAAAGCGACAAAGCGGTGCAGCTTTACGTCCTCGGCCTTGTACACCACACCCATTCCGCCGCCGCCTAGCTTTTCGACGATCCGATAGTGCGAGATGCTATGGCCGATCACGTGCAAACATGCTATGGCGGAAGGGTAGGCAAGTCAATGGAAGGTGTGGAGTTGTCACCGGCTCAAGGTCGTTCGCAGCCAGCTTGCGCGCATCCACCTTGTCGCTCTTGCTGCCCTCCTTTAACAAGGCATTGCGGCGCGGATTGCAGACCACAATGTGCTCCACTTGCGGCTGTAGCAGATCATACAGCCAGGCGACCCAGGTCCCATGCAGCTCCCATAAACCGTGGGGGAACTGCAGAATGCTGCTGGCTTTGGTTTCGATGACGGATTCGAGTTGCCTCCTTGGGGGGAAGTATTTCTGCTAACGGTTATCTTTCCCCTCAAGGTAAAAATGCCATTCTCTGGCCGACTTGCCTGTGTCCTTCTGCGGTTCCTTCGCACCCGATTCACCATTGCAGTTACTCCGACCATCACAGCTTCGACCTTCTGAGCCGGGGCGCTTTTTCATAATGCATTGACCGGGTTCTGAGTTCACATGGGCCTACGGCCCAGCCAGGGGGATGAAAGTGCATTGCTAAGGTTCATTGATTCCAAACAGGTTACTCGCGACTTTCGACGGAGTTCGCATGGGCCTGCGGCCCACCCATGGGAATGAAAAACTCGTTGCTGAGTTCAGTGATTCTAAATGAGTTAGGCGCGTCTTTCGAGGGAGCTATGAACGGTTCCAGGAGATTGTTCCACGCGATAACTCCCTTTGGCCCACGTTGCGATGTTTGCAGTTCGGGCAAACGAAATCATAGACCATGACAAAGATTAGCATCGCATAACTATATAGTTAGAGGCTACGATGCAGGGATGCAGGCAGTCTTATCGACGAATATAGTTCCGCGGAGCGAATTATGAGAGCAAGAACTATCCTGATGGTATTGACGCTCTGCTTTGTCGGAGCAGGCGTGTGTTTCGGTCAGGGCGCGTTTATGGGGACTTGGAAGCTTAAGGAGACAAAATCGGAATTCTCCCCGGGAGCGCCGAAGAACAGGACTGTGGTCTACGAGGCTCAAGGCGATAAAGTGAAAGTCACGGTCGACAGTGTCAGTGGTGACGGCAAGCCGACGCATTACGTGTGGGTAGGCAAGTTCGACGGTAAAGAGTACCCGGTCACCGACGACCCGCTGTCAGACGCGCGGTCATACACTGTAGTCGACGAGCATATTTTGGGATTCAATGTCATGAAAGGCCGTAAGGTTATCACCAGTGGTCGGATTGTTGTGTCTGCTGACGGCAAGAGCCGCACGGTCACCATGAGCGGAACCGACGCGAAGGGTCACCGAGTCAGCAGTAGCGAGGTTTATGAGAAGCAATAGGCAATTCAGTTTTCTTTCGGGTTGCGCGGCGTGTGGCAGGTGACCACCCTTATCGCCACGGCTTATTTCCACCGGACGAAACCGAAGCCGGATTTACTCCGTCAGCGTGGCATTCTCTTCGGAACGTTCGTCAACGCTTGGGCCCTTTCTTACGTATTTCTTTGCTCCTGTTCGTTCTGCTACTGGTTGCACAGGCGGCTTCCGTGATGTTGGGGACGGGCGTGTTCTGGATACTGCACCAATTGCAAATACGTCGGAGTCGCTTTGCGATTCTGATGGTTTCATATGCGCTGGCGGGCCCAGCCTTGCTCGTCTTCTCCCGGTTCGCCTTATAATAGCGATACCTACCGTTATCTTGGACGATTGCCGAGTTGAGCAGGCTATGTGTTTCGTAGGGAAGAACTAACCGAAGGGAAATGGCTGACACTTGCGGTAGTCAAATAGTCAGCGCGTCCGATGAAGAGACCCTATACCGATAAGCAAGGCCAGTACCTGGCGTTCATTTACTACTACGGAAAAATCCACGGGTCCCCGCCTTCGGAGTCCGAAATGCAACAATACTTCCAAGTCTCCCCGCCTTCCGTACACCAAATGATCTTGACGCTCGAAACTCATGGCCTTATCGAGCGAACACCGGGACAGGCTCGATCCATCCGTCTGCTGATTCCGCGCGACGAGCTACCGGAGTTGATCTAGCGTGAGCATCTGGACACTGAAATGCCCCATACCGCTCGTCAATGCAGTCCACTCCGGACGCTTACCCGCATCGCAACCAACATGAGTTTCGTCTGACGCTTACTGTCTTTCTGCAGTCCTCTCACACCCGATTCACCATCGCAGTTACTCCCAAGACCCGCCGTAGCGAGACCATTTCTTCTGGAAATCGCCACGCTGCATTATTCTTTGGTCGTTGGCGATGTTTTCGGCTGGGTCCGTTTCGATGTACTTCTGGCTGTGCTCGCGTATGCGACCCGGCCGATCCCGATTTGGGACCTTTGGTGTCGTTAGAAGACGCCACGCGGAACATTGTCTTCATGACCGAGCTTCGGGTATTGAGCCCTTGGCTTTCCTGCGACAGAAATTCTGCAAACTTTCACATTCTATTGACAACTCGCATCCGGATGAGCCCTAGTATGAGGCACTCGCAGGACAGGCGCATTACTGTCCTTACCTGCGCTGGATATTGGGTCCACCCCCCTGCCCTCTAATCGTTTCTTAAAAGGAGAAAATCAGGATGACACGTCTATTCGCGCGTACCACCGCTCTGACTTTGTGGCTCGCACTGTCGCTGGGATTCGCTTCCAGCCCGGCGCTGGCCCAATATACGATAACCAATTTGACTTCAAACCAGACAGGTAAGGCGAAACATACGGATGTCTTGCTGCAGAATGCCTGGGGGCTCGCTTACGCTCCCGGCAACTCATTCTGGGTGAGTGACGAAAACGACGGATGGTCGACGCTTTACGACGGCGCCGGAGTTCCGCAAAGTCTCCAAGTAATTGTTCCTTCAGCCAGCGGCAGCGGGTCCGGTTCGCCTACTGGGCTCGTCTACAACGGTTCGAGAGAGTTCCAGATTGAAAGTTGGACGTCGCTCTTTTTGTTCTCGACGCTGGATGGGACCATCCAGGGCTGGTCGCACTTCGAGCCGTCGCGGACGCTCATCGGGGTCAACAACTCGAAGAACAAAGCCAGCTATACCGGCCTGGCCATCACCAGCAAGACCTCGGGGAATTTCATCTATGCCGCCGACACGGCTAACAACAAAGTGGATATGTATGATGGCACGTTCACCTTCGTGAAAGAGATTACGGATCCGACAATTCCAAAGGGCTTCACAGTTTTCGGCGTCGCGGACATCAAGGGTCAACTCTTCGTTTCCTATGCCAATGCGGCGGGCGGCCCAGGCGGATACATTGACATCTTTACGGAGAGCGGCACATTCGTGAAGCGGTTTACTCATGGGAACCCACTGAATCGGCCTTGGGGATTTGTCGTGGCTCCGAAGAACTTCGGTCCGCTGAGCAATACTCTTTTGATTTCCAACAACACCAACACTGGCACCATCAACGGCTTCAATCTCGCGACTGGCAAGTTTGTGGGGACCGCCATGAACTCCGCGAACAAACCGATTAAGATCAGTCAGCTTTGGGCAATCGACTTTGGCGGTGGGACTACAGCCAACGGGAAGAAGAATCAGCTCTACTTTACGGCGGGACCGCAGAATGGTCTGAACGGACTGTTCGGCGTGATCGCCTTCAAGTAGTTTGATCGTGAGATGATCGATTGAAGCTGTGGTTTGCACGATTGCTGCGCGGGGTGCTGGGTTAGAGTCCCGCACCCTTCGCGAATTCATAACGACCAAGCCCTACCTCGCATCTACCGGGTGAGTGTAGTTGTTACTGTTGAACGCTGCTAGATGCCATAATTGACGGCACGAAGCGCATCTTTGTAGGCTTCTCGCGCTTCCGTCGCTTTCGAATGTGCGTCCTGCTCCCTGAAGTGGGCGGCATCCCAGTGCTCCATGGCGATCATTGAGTGGTCCGGAGTGGCTAACGTTTCCTCAGCGCGAATGGTGTCAACCCATTCATCGATAGCTTTTTTGTAGGCGAGGCGCAATTGATCAAAGTCCGCTTTGCTCATAACCACCGCAGGTTAATGCGACCCCGCGGTCCTGTCAATCTGAGGGCGCGAATTTAACGGAAAATTAACCCAGAGGGAAATGCTCTCTCTTTAGTGCCAACTCTTGTAACTGCCGAAATGTTGCCATTTCACGAACAAGCAGGGCCGTGTGTTCACCACCGTTATTGTGGGATCCTGCGAAGCCGCTGGTTGTGTTCGCGCAGCTTACCGAAAACCCGATTTACGGCCCATCTGCCGAGAACTTGTCAAGCCCCAAAACCACGCAATTTTCCGCAACTCACTCTCAACAAAGCAAATACATTTCTGCAAAGTTGGCAGGTTTACCATATTCAATCAGCTATCATAGAACTAATGGGATAAATCCCTCGTAGCGCCGGCGTTTCGCCGGCTGTCCCGAGGGCATCCTGCCCTCGCAGGGTATCCCTCCGCTAAGTCCTTTAAAGGAGATTATTTTACAAGGGTATTTCTTTTTCGAACCCAATCAAATCATAGATTCAGCAGAAAAACGCGAATTTCGCGGTATATTACCCACGCCTCTACCTCCGAACGTTCGTCGCTGCACCCACATCCAAATCACGGAAACCGCTGCGGTTCCCCCGCGCTCAAGCAGGAATACTTTTGCTATTTCCACACCCGCGTGATCAAGGACGTACAAACTCGTGTCGACTCCGAAATCCACCCCGTAGCCCTGATTGAAAACGCCGAAGCCATCAGGCCGCCATCATGCATATGATCGATGCCGTCTTCAAAGGGACCATCGACAACAAGCGCGCCAACATCGTTCTGAAAGTCCTCCACATCGCGGTAAGAATTCGCGTAACGTCTACTTCCACATCCGCCCCGACGACACGATCCGCGAAGTCCCCAACTACGCCGAGCAATACTTGACCGAACATCCCGAACTAATCCCCCAGAACCTGCTCAAGCAAGCCCTCCTGAGCCCGCACCTTCTAACCCAAAGAAGGCTGCCACGGAACCGTGCAACGGCTCAGACTGTGTGGCGGCCCGCATCGGAATCGCACAACAGCTCACACCGTGTGGCGGCCACAGCCGTTAAGCCAGCCGCGGAGCGGCGCCCGCCGTGGGAACAAAAGCAGAAAATCCAGCTCCGGAGGAGCGACAGAAAAGTCGCGATCTCCACGTCCGGCCAGAACGCAGCCCGATAGCCGAAAAGAGCTTCCAACCTTCGCCAAAACAAAAAGTCGGCACCGACGCCACTCCGCTCCTAACCAACTGCCAAACCGAACTCAACCAGGAACTCAAAAGGCTAGAAGCCTCCATTGAAGGCGCCATGCGCGGCGACTAGCGCGACCTCCGCACGGTATTCAACGCCATCGGGCTCACCCCGCGCAAGCCCCAATCTCCCAAAAATCCCCATCCACCAGAAAATCAAGAAACAACTCAATAAAAGCTCGTGTAGGCGCGAGCGGCCTCGCTCGTGCTCTTTTTCACAGCCCCAGCCGGGCTGGAAAAACGATTTCGCGAATGCTTGGGAAAGGGCACGACTTCAGTAGTGCCGTCTAGGTCTCAAAGAAGGCCGGGCTTTAGCCTCTGAGGTCACAGTTCGCATGCAGCTAAATAAGCATGCCCGCGATCGATGCCGACATCAGATTCGCCATGGTGCCGGCCAACATCGCACGCAATCCAAGACGCGCCAACTCTCCCTTTTTATTTGGGGCCAGCGCGCCAATACCACCAATTTGAATGCCGATGCAACTCAAGTTGGCGAAGCCGCACAGAGCGAAAGTAGCAATAGTAAACGAACGCGGATCAAGCACGCTCTTCTGCGGTCCGAGCATGGAAAACGCCACCAATTCGTTGAGCACCATTCGGGTGCCCAGGAGATGGCCCACAAGGGTGCAGTCTTTCCAGGGAATTCCGATCACCCACGCGACGGGAGCGAAAAGTTTGCCAGAAATAATTTCCAAACTTGCCGGAAACCAGGGAAAACCGAAGTGCGCCAAGCCATTATGAATTCCATAGAGGATGCCGTCCATCAATGCGATCAAAGCCAGAAACGAAATCAGCATGGCCGCAATATTCAGCGCCAGGTTCAGGCCATCAGTCGTACCGCGAGCCACAGCACCCAGGACGTTCTCGTGCTTCTCGGCTTCCACCTCCTCTTCGCTCATCACCACACGTCCGGCAGTCTTGGGTTCCTCGGTCTCGGGCACTAGCATCTTCGAAATCAGGATGGTTCCCGGAGCGGTCATTATTACAGCGCTCAGAAGATGTTTGGGCTCGATTCCAAACGCGATATACGCAGCCATGATTCCGCCAGAAACATGGGCCATCCCGCTGGTCATCACGGTCATCAACTCCGAGCGGGTAAGGTCGGGCAAGAAAGGCCGGATAGTCAACGGCGCTTCCGTCTGACCCATAAAAATGCTGGCGGCCACGTTCAGCGACTCCGCCCCGCTCGCTCCCATGAACCGGGTCATCACCCTCGCCGCCTGCTTGATGATGAATTGCATGATTCCGTAGTGGTACAGCACGGCGAAAAACGCGGCAATGAAGATGACCGTCGGCAACACCTGAAAGGCGAAGTAGAAACCAAGATGGGAGCCCTGCTTGCCCAAATCCCCAAAGACAAACTGGGAACCGACGAAGGCGTAGCTGAGGAGTTTGTTGACCGCGTCCCCAGCGTACTGAAAGATGCGCCGCCCGATGTCGACGCGCAGCACGAAGACGGCGAAAGCAAATTGCAGGCCCAATCCCCAGGCAACCGTTTTGCCACGGATCGCTCGGCGGTTGGTGGAGAAAATAAATGCCAGCGTCAACATCGTCAGCAAACCCAAAATTCCGGTGAATCGCCCCACGTCTATACCCCCGATCCTCGAATCACGCGATGAACCAACTTCTTTTTCCGCGCCATAGGAGCGTCCGTGATCCGATAGCTCGCCAGCAGCAACTCGACCGCACGAGCAGCGCGGGTTTCGCAATTGGAATGCACTGTGCAAAGCGGTTCCCCCACCGCCACGGAATCGCCGAGCTTGCGATGCAGAACTATTCCAACCGCCGGGTCGACCGTATCTTCCTTCTTCTCGCGTCCGCCGCCAAGGATGACGCAAGCGTGGCCAACCGCTTCACAGTCAATGGACGTAACATACCCGCCCTTTGCGCTGGTCACATCTTGGGCAAATTTCGCACGAGGCAGCCGGCCCGGATCGTCGATCGTGCGCGTGTCGCCAGCTTGCAGGGCTACCATCTGGCGGAACGTTTCCAACGCTTTTCCCGAGGCGATCAATTGCTCAGCCAGCAACTTGCCCTGCACCACCGTGTCCGCGGCTCCGCCCAGTTGAAACATCCGCGCCGCGAGTTCCAGGCACAATTCTCTGAGGTCTTCCGGTCCGCTGCCACGCAACACCTCGATGACCTCGGCGACTTCCAGCGAATTGCCTATGCACAACCCGAGTGGCTGGTCCATGTTCGTGATCAATGCGATCACCGACTTCCCCATCCGCTCGCCGGTCTCGACCATCAGTTCGGCCAGGAATTCGGCGTCCTCATCCTTCTTCATGAACGCCCCGCAGCCGGTCTTGACGTCCAGAACCAGAGCATCGATTCCTTCCGCTAACTTCTTGCTCATGATCGAAGCACAGATCAAGTAAGGGCTTTCAACCGTACCAGTGACATCGCGCAGGGCGTAGAGTTTTCGATCGGCGGGAGCGATCTCGGAAGTCTGGCCAATCATCGCGCAGCCGCAGGCTTTGAGGACGCTGCGGAATTCAGGGATTGACAGGTTCACATTGAACCCGGGGATCGATTCGAGTTTGTCGAGAGTGCCGCCGGTATGCCCGAGTCCCCGGCCGCTGATCATGGGCACGATCAAGCCGCCTGCCGCCACAAGTGGCGCCAGCACGAGCGAAGTCTTGTCGCCGACTCCGCCGGTGGAATGCTTGTCTACTTTTGTTGCAGGGAACTCGGAAAGATCCAGCACGTCGCCCGAGTGCAGCATGGTGTCGGTCAATACAGAAGTTTCGGCCCGCGTGAGTCCGCGCAGGATCACGGCCATGAGCCAGGCCGAAACCTGATAGTCGGGAATCTCGCCTTTGGTATACGCGCTGACCAAATACTCAATCTCGGCTGGCGACAGCTCTTGCCCGTCGCGCTTCTTGCGAATGACATCGATGGCGCGAATTGGGGCCGAGCTTGCTTGCAGCTGGGTCACTTGAGGCGGAATCCTTCCGGCAGGAGTTCTGTAATATGGTTTTCCTTCCAGCCTTTCGCGCTCTGGAAATAGACGGTCGCGTTCGGGCCGAACTCGTAAATCACCTGCCGGCAAGCTCCGCAAGGGGAACACGGCACTCCCTGGTCGTTCACTACCGCGACGGCGCGAATGTTGAGTCCGGGGCCCGACTGAGCGATGGCGGCGAAGATCGCGGTACGCTCGGCGCAGTTCGACAATCCGTAGGATGCGTTCTCGACGTTGCAGCCAGAGAACACTTCACCCTTCGAGGTCAGTATCGCGGCGCCCACTTTAAACTGTGAATATGGAGCGAAGGCCTGCTTCATGGCCTTCCGCGCTGCTGCAAGCAGGCGTTCGTTTTGTTTGCCGTGTTTGTGGGTCGAGTTCATCGAAAGTTCACGCTGAGAAAAGAATAGCGCCTGATTTTAAACCTCGATTTCCCTTTGCGCTATGGTTTTCGACACCGGAAGGGGGAGCGGACTAGCCGAGCTTTGCTCGGCAGGAGAGCCGGGGCGGCTGTCCCCACGCGAGTTTGGCGCAGCCTACTTCTCCATAAGGAGGACTTTTTCCATGCCATCAATCTCTTTCAACTTAACCTCGATTACTTCGCGCAATGTGGTCTGCACGGTGCGGCCGATGAATGCGGCTTCGATGGGTAATTCGCGATGGCCGCGGTCGATCAGCACACAGAGTTGCACACGGCGGGGACGACCTTGCGAAAAAAGAGCATCCAGGGCAGCGCGGACGGTGCGACCGGTGAAGAGTACGTCGTCGACCAGGACGATATTCTTGTCTTGAATGGAGAAGCCGATTTCAGATTCGTGCACTACCGGTTTAGGTCCGACGGTTGAAAGGTCGTCGCGATAGAAAGTGATATCCAGTGTGCCCACCGGAACCTGAACGTCTTCGATATGCCCGATCGACTTGCTGAGCCGCTCCGCCAGCGGGACGCCGCGACGGCGGACGCCAATCAGCCCCAAACCGTCCGTTCCGTTCTCTTCCACAATCTGGTACGCAAGGCGAACCAGGGTTCGGTCCATTTCAGACGCCGACATCAACTGTGCCTTCTGGCGAAGGCCGGTTTGCAGAGCTACATTCTCGGTTGTCATAACGGTTGCATGATACGCAGACCGGTGAGCAGCTGGCAAGCCGAAACCAAACTCAGAAAAGCTTTCGCTTGTGCCACGCGACCAGCAAGGCCGATCCGATGATCATCAAGCCACCACAGAGCCCGATCCAAATGCCGAGTGCACCCCATCCTAGCTTGAAGCACAAG
>Ga0210396_10000666_pt1 | contig 41548 bp, 31 predicted proteins | sample IncBWH17OmetaG_FD_155466 | JGI IMG/M metagenome (GOLD analysis project Ga0210396, IMG submission 155466) | Forest soil microbial communities from Barre Woods Harvard Forest LTER site, Petersham, Massachusetts, United States - Inc-BW-H-17-O ... | reverse complement strand
CTTCCTTCCGCCGTACCTGGTCCAGATCGAGGGCGATGTCTACTCGCAAATCGGGCTGGTCATGCTGATCGGCTTGGCGGCTAAAAACGCCATCCTGATCGTCGAGTTCGCCAAGGATGAATACGAGAAAGGCAAGTCGCCCGTGGATGCCGCGCTCGAAGGCGCCCGGCTCCGCCTGAGGCCGATCCTGATGACCTCGTTTGCGTTCATCCTCGGTTGTGTGCCGCTGTGGACCGCAAGCGGCGCGGGATCGGTGGCCCGCCAGATCATGGGAACGACAGTCATCGGTGGGATGCTCGCCGCAAGCGCGATCGGAATCTTTTTCGTGCCCGCCGTCTTTTACATGGTGGAGAAATGGTCAGGAGCAGACAAGGAGCACGTTTCTCCGGGGTTGCCCGCTCCGCCAGAGCCGGCGGAGGGAGACTGACATGGCCCCCCGAGTGACATTCATCAGTTGCATGAAGATTCGAGTCACGAAGAAATTGCGTTTATTTACGGCCGCTGCGGTCACATGGAGTTTGATGTGCGGGTGCGAGGTCGGTCCAAACTATCACAAGCCCGCCATCCAGACGCCTACCGATTTTCGCGATCTTAGTGACAACAAGCAGGTCCAAAGTCAGGTGGCGTCCTACGCAGACCTTCCATGGTGGCAGGTCTTCGAGGACCCTCAACTTCAGGAGCTCATTCGGACGGCGCTCAAGCAGAACTACGACTTACAGATTGCGACGGAGCGGATCAACGCCAGCCGCGCTGAGGTTGCGATAACACGGTCGAGTCTTTTCCCGCAGGTGCAGGGCAACGGCAATTTCAGCGGCGGAAAAGAGTCTAATTTCCAAACCAAGTTCAACTTTTTGAATCTTACGGCCGACGCGGCCTTCCAGCTGGATTTCTTCGGCAAGCTACGCCGTGCGACCGAAGCATCGCGCGCCGCGCTCCTTGCAACGGAGGATGCGCGTCAGACGGTGATCCTTACTCTTGTGAGCGACGTGGCCAGCGACTATTTCACGCTCCTGCAGCTGGACCTGCAGCTCCAAATCACGCAGGACACCGTGACGACCCAACAAAACTCGGTTAAACTGACTCAGTTTCGAGTCGATCATGGCGTAGCCACCAGACTCGACGTTCTTCAGGCCCAGCAAGTTCTGGATACCGCAAACGCCACGATTCCCGATCTCGAAAGAGCAATCGCGCAGGAAGAAGATGCGATCAGTATCCTTCTCGGCAATTACCCTCAGGCTATTTCCCGCGGACGGCCGCTGGTCGAACAGCCGCTTCCTCCCGAAGTGCCCGCGGGCATGCCTTCTTCGCTGATCGAGCGCCGGCCTGACATTCGTGAGGCCGAGCAGGTCCTGGTGGCAGCAAACGCTGAAATTGGGGTTGCCAAGGCAGAGTTCTTTCCACAAATCTCTTTGACTGGCTCTGGCGGCGGCGCCTTCGGGCGCAGCAGCGCTTTCTCGAGCCTGCAGAGCTCGCAGTTGGGCTTCTGGTCCTACGGCGCTCAAGTGAGTCAACCGATTTTCACCGGAGGAGCTCTTCGCGGAAATCTGCGCGTGGCCGATTCGCAGCACCAGCAAGCGTTACTCGCATACCGCCAAACCATTCAGAACGCGTTTGGAGAGGTATCGGATGCGTTGATCGGTTACCAAAAACTTCACGAGGTCCGGGTTCGCCAGGAAGACACTGTCACGGACCTGCAGGAGTCTGTCCGCCTTTCCGACATGCGCTATCGGGGGGGCACCACGACTTATCTCGAAGTGTTGGATGGTCAGAGGTCGCTCTTTTCCGCGGAACTAATCCTCGCGCAGGCGCGAGGCAGTGAATATCAAAGTCTCGTGCAGCTTTACAGAACCCTTGGTGGAGGCTGGCAGCAGTAGTCACTTGCAGATGCGCACCGCAACAAACGCAATCGGCCAAAGAAGCAAGCGGGCCGTGACCACCAACGGCTCATCGCAGATTCTGAGCGCATGCGTGGCGCCAACTGGAGGATTGAAACATGAGCTCGGCACCTAGTTTCGTTACCGACGCTGAGGGATATCAGGAAATCGGCACGGCCCCCACAAGTCCCTATCATCGTCATCGACCGATTTCAGACGAGCCCGAACCTGTGCCGTCATCCTTCGTTGATAGCATCGTGGGGCGCCTTGGCGGTTTGCGCCTGGTCCTCGAAAAGGTGGAGGCGGTTGCACCCACCAACGCTACGGTCTTGATCACAGGCGAGACCGGGACGGGCAAGGAAGTTGTCGCCCGCGCCATTCACGAGCTGAGCCCCCGCCGGCAGAGGAATCTGGTCAAGGTGAATTGCGCAGCCATGCCTGCAGGTCTTCTCGAGAGCGAGCTTTTCGGACACGAACGCGGCGCCTTCACTGGCGCGGTCAATTCGCACGTTGGACGGTTCAAGCTGGCGGATCGTGGCACCTTGTTTTTGGACGAGATCGCGGACCTGCCTTTGGAACTTCAGCCGAAGCTGCTGCGTGTCCTTCAGGAGCGGGAGTTCGAACCGGTCGGCAGCACGCGTACTACGCGCGTTGACGTCCGGGTGGTGGCTGCAACCAATCGCGACCTGCTTCAGGTGGTTCGCGACCAGGAGTTCCGCCAGGATTTGTACTACCGGCTTAACATATTTCCGATCGCCTTGCCACCGTTGCGCGAACGAAAAGGGGACATCCCTCAGCTCGTAAGGCACTTCGTAGCGCACTTCTCGAACTCCATGGGCAAAACGATCAAGACCATCCCTCTTGAAGTCATGCGAGCGCTTGTTCGCCATCAGTGGCCCGGAAATATTCGAGAGCTGCAGAACTATGTGGCGCGCGGCGTAATCCTTTCCAATGGCGGGGTGTTCGAACCCGCGCCTCTCGAACCGTGCGAGCCGGTATCCACCCAGATTTCGAACCCGACGCTTGAGGATACGGTACGGCAGGAAATTCTAGCTGCATGCCAGAGGGCCAATTGGAAGCTCGGTGGACCGCGGGGCGCGGCCGCGAGACTTGGTTTGAAGCGCACGACCTTGTTTTACAAAATGAAACGACTGGGCATCGCTCCGCCGGCGGATCCCCTGCAGGAGTAGGTTTCGCGAGCGCGGGCAGATTACACATCACAAAGGTTTCTTAGACATTGCCGCTGGGTCGAACTTGCGCCCGCAAGGGTGGCCGGTTTCCGAATTGGCGGGATTACAGGAGAGAGAACGTGAAGCCAATAAAAGTAGTCATCGTCGGAGGTGGATTTGGCGCGGTAAAGTTCGCAAAAACTCTTCGCGACCAGCTGCGCGCATCCGAGTGCGAGATTTGTCTTTTCAATAGAGAGAACCACATGGTGTTCCATCCCCTCCTCGCGGATGTCGCGGGCGCTTCCATCAACGTGGACGCAGCCGCGGCGCCTCTGCGCCAGATGCTCCCGGGGGTTGAATGCCGCACCGAGCGTGTGCAGAGGATAGACCTGCACACTTCGGAGATTGAATTTACCGAGGACAACGGAAACTTGTCACGCCTCCAGTACGACCACGTCGTCATTGCCTGCGGCGCGGAGAGCAACCTGGGCATCATTCCTGGGATGAGCGAGCATGCATTTGCTTTCAAGGTCATGAGCGATGCCATCTATCTTCGGCAACACATCGTTCAGCAAATGGAATATGCAGAGGCTGCCAGCGATCCCGATCGCCGCCGGTGGCTCCTGAACTTCATTATTGTCGGAGCCGGCTTCAGCGGGACAGAGGTGGCCGGCGAAATCAATGAGCTGGTTCGCAGCAGCACACGTTTTTACCGGAACTTTCGCGAAGAAGATGTTGTCGTCACGATGGTTCATTCGCAGGACCAGATCCTGCCCGAAGTGGTGCCGACGCTCCGGGAATTCGCCAAAAAGAAGATGGAGAAAGCCGGTGTCACTGTGCTGTTGAATACCCGCGCGGTCGCGGCGACGCATGAAGGCGTCGAACTGAATGATGGGCGCATGCTGAAGGGTGGCACAATTGTCTGCACGATCGGAACGGCAATCTCGCCACTGGTTCAAAACCTGGACGTGCCCAAAGAGCGGGGACGCATCCGCACCACATCCGAAATGCGAATTGAAGGGCAGACGAACGCATGGGCTATTGGCGACTGCGCTTACATCATCAATGCCCACGACAACAAACCCGCGGCAACCACTGCCCAATTCGCGGAACGCCAAGGCCGGCAAGCGGCGCTCAATCTTGTGCGAATTACGAAAGGAGAGCCCACGCAACCTTTCCGCTTCAAGGCGCTTGGCCAACTATGTTCCATCGGCGGCTACCAGGCGGTCGCCGAACTGTTCGGTGTGCACGTCTCCGGTTTCCCCGCCTGGGTCATGTGGCGCGGAGTCTATCTTTTGAAACTCCCGACGTGGTCTCGCAGAATTAAAGTTGCGCTGGACTGGGCCTGGGACGTGCTGTTTCCTCGCGATCTCAGCTTCCTCAATACCGACACGGCCCAGCAGGTTACGCACGCGTACTACAGGCCCGGCGATTTTATTCAACACGAGGGCGACCCGGCGCGCGTCTTCAGCGTCATCGTTGATGGCCAGGTGGAAGTCCTGCAGAAAGATCCTGTGACCTCGGAAGCAAAACTTCTTGCGGTCTTGAATAAAGGCGACTTCTTTGGGGAAGGCGCCCTCCTCGGAAACCGCCCGCACGAAACAAGCATTCGAGCTCGCACGGCTGTGCGACTTCAGCAAGTCGGCAGCGGGCTCTTCTCGCAGTTCGCGGGCTCCTTCGCACCGCTAACCGACTTGCTCTTGAAGGCGTTCGCTCGCAACTCCGGCGATATTTGGCGCCGCGTGCCGATGGTCAAGCCTATCTTGGAGCGTGAATCGCTCGAATCTCTCATCGATTCCCTGCCTGCCGAGCTCCTCAGTACCGAAGCGATTTACGCGGACGCTATAAAATCCCTTGAAGAGAGCTCCACCGGCCGCCTGGTGGTGGTCGACGAAAAGCAGCGCCTTTGGGGGACTCTGAACCGCGACGACATCAACCAAATTTTTGCGCGGATCGCGGTGATTCCGCTGGAGGCGCGGGGTGACGTCACCCATCGGAAGCTAACCGATTTTCTGGTCGCGAATCCGGCCTACGTAACCCTCGAGGATTCCGCATTCGTGGCCTTTGCCACCATGCTCGATCACGGCATCGGCTGGTTGCCCGTCGTCAAGAGCAATGACGATCTGCAACCCGTCGGTTCTCTTCGCAGTGAGAAAATCGTCAGCCGTTTAATCGAGAAAATCGCGCAGATGCAACCAGGTCATGCGGCAGTCGCGAGCTGAATCCGCCGAGCACGGCAAACAATTCGTATAGCCTGCCGTCGATCTCTGATCCTTTCGGCTGATTTCGAGGAATCGCACGCAGAAATATAAGCAGCCGCGGCAGGTGAACCGCCCGTTCTCCTGGCGGACGTGATGGATGGCGATTTCGTCCCGAATGAAATCCCCCTCTGACTCAGTGCATCATAACTCCACGGGTTCGGCGTCGTTGAGAGACGTAGGGCGGGGTGTCTGGCCCTGGGCTAAGCCGGCAAAGAAACTGCCCAGCACCGCAGATCATTGCGGCGCTGGGCAATCCCTTTCTTTAAGACGAGAGGACGGAAGCTGCTCGGCTGCGCGTTTTAAGCTTTCGCGTACCGTTCGCTGTTTGGCTTGGAGCCGCTCAGCCCGTAAAAGAGGATAAAGAGGTAGCAAATCACGGGAATAAAGAATGCGTGGTGAAGGCCCATGTGGTCCGCAATCACACCTTGGATCACTGGCAGGATTGCGCCGCCTACGATAGCCATATTCAGGAGGCCGGATCCATTTCCCGTCAGAGGCCCGAGCTCCGCGACGCCGAGACTGAAGATCGTCGGGAACATGATCGAGTTGAAGAGTCCTACGGCGAGAATGGTCCACATCGCCGTGCGTCCGCCGGTGGCCATCGAGATTGTAACCAGGGCTGCCGCACAGATAGCGCATAGGGCCAGCAGACGGCCGGCCTTAATTCGTCGCAGAAGTTCCGCGCCGAGAAAGCGCCCGATCATGGAACCAGCCCAATAAAACGAAACAAAGCCTGCGGCGGACCTGACGGAAAGGCCCGCGATCTCAGGCAAATTGAAATAGTTCACCAGAAAACTTCCAACGGAAACTTCTGCGCCCACATACGTGAAGATGCCAATCGCGCCGAGGATCAGATTGGGGTGTTTCCATACCGAATCGACAATCTTTTGTTCGGGACGGGACTCTGCCGTTTCAATTTTCGGCAGAGTGAACGCGCCGATCAAAATCGCCAGCAACACGAGGGCAACACTGATCACCGTGTAAGGCATCTTGACCGAGGCCGCTTGTTGCGCCTGGTAAGCGTGTAAAGCGCCCGGTGATAACTTCCGCAACTCTTCCATCGCTAACGGCGCGGCGCTCAGGATCAGTAGGCCCCCGATTTTCGGGGCGATCGTGGTCCCAAGAGAGTTGAAAGCCTGCGTCAAGTCCAGGCGGCTGGAGGCGGTTTCGGGCTTGCCCAGCAAGTCCACGTAGGGATTGGCCGAGACCTGAAGACCGGTAATTCCGGCGGCTAGAACGAGCAGCGCAGTCAGGAAGAGCGGGTAGGAAACAGCGGATGCGGCAGGCACAAAAAGGTAAGCCCCGCAAGCCATCATCAGCAAGCCGACCACCATGGTTCTCTGATAGCCGATCGTATTCACAACTTTCGACCAGGGGACCGAAAATAGAAAGTACGCTGAGAAGAACGAAAACTGGACGAGCATTACCTGCGCATAGCTCAGGTCAAAAATCGATTTCAAGTGGGGCACCAGAATGTCATTCAGGGAAGTCAGAAATCCCCACATCAAGAACAACGTGGTGACCACCGACAGCGGCTTGAAGTAATTTTGCGCCACTGCGGTAGACGGAATATTCGCCGCCGCGGGACTACCGGGAATTTCTCGAGTCGCCATTTTTTCTGTCCTCAACTTTCCAAGCAATGCGGGCGAGAGATTCTCTTCCGGCCGAACGCGTTCACACCTGTGCCGCGCGCGATTTCAAAACAAACTCTTCGATTGCTTTGGCAAATCCCTCGTCTTCGTTCGTGGAAGTGACGTAGGTCGCTGTGGCCTGAACTTCCCGGCTGGCGTTCCCCATCGCAATGCTCACCCCGCTCTTCTCGAACATCAGAACGTCATTCGGCATGTCACCGATCGTCGCGATTTCCGCCGCCGGAATGTTCAGCAATTTCGACATCGCGAGCACGACTCCGCCTTTGTTCGCCTGAGGATGCGTCACATCGAGGTAGTAGGGCTGGGAGCGGGCTGCGGAAATATGTTCACCGCCGGCTTGCTGAACATCCTTTTCGCACTTGGCCACGCGGTCGTAGTCGTCGCTGATGCCGACAATCTTGGCCACGCGGCCGAGGAGTCCCGCGAACGTCTTGACCACGGTTGGCGGAAACTTGACGGTCCACTGTTCGCGGGCGACGTGAGGTGCGCCCGGATCACGCACAAACCATTCGGTGTCCGTGTATATCCAAACGTCCAAACCATGGTCTCCGATGGCCTTGATAACCATCTCTGGCACTCCGGGCGGCAGCAGTTTCTGGTCAACGACGGTTTTCAAGTCCGGTTGGATCAGCACTCCACCGTTGAATGCCGCCATCGGCTGGGTGAGTTTCAACGGTTCGATCAGCATGGCCATCCCCCGCGGAGGCCGCCCGCTCGTAATGCTGAATTCGATTCCCGCTTCCCGCAGATGCGACACCGCGTTGGCTGCGCGCTCGGTCAGCACCTTTTCCTGCGTGACGAGCGTTCCATCGACATCCGCGATCACCATCCGGATCGGCTGCACTGCCGGCTCATTTTTCATTTCCATGCTGAATTCCTTTCCTGATTTCTCCAGCCCAAGTGGATTTGCGCTACTGCTCCTGGTAGTTCCACAACAGACCGCCGTCGACGAAAAACGTGGACCCTGTCACGTAGTCGGAATCTCCCGAAGCCAGGAAACCGGCCAGACCGGCGACATCTTCCGGTGTTCCGAGTCTCCCGAGAGGGATGTTCTCGAGCAAGTCCTTGAGCTTCACTGGATCATGCAACAGCTTTGTGTTGATGGGCGTTTCGATCGCGCCGGGAGCAATCGAGTTTATCGTGATTTTGCTCGGAGCGAGCTCAATTGCCAGGTTTCGTGTCAGCATCTTGAGCCCTCCTTTGCTTGCGCAATAGGATGCAAAGTGGGGGAAGGGCAGTTCTTCGTGAACTGAACTAATATTGATGATCTTTCCCGGCCGCCCCGTTTGGCGAAGGTGGCGCACTACTGCCTGCGTCACAAAGAACATGCCTTTCAGGTTGACGTTCAAAACGGCGTCGAAGTCCTCTTCCGACACATCCCAGAAATCCGCCCTTTTTTCCAAGCCAGCATTGTTCACGAGGATGTCGATCTTGCCGAGGGCCGCAGTAGCCTCATCGATGAATTTCTGGCCGTCGGAAACCTTTCCGACATCCGCTTGAAAGGCGGCGCCACGCCGGTTCGCGGCATTGATTTTGCCCACAACTTCATCCGCCCCTTGTTTGTTTTTCCGATAGCAGATCGCGACATCGGCCCCTTCCTGGGCCATCCGCTCCGCGATCGCGCGCCCAATTCCTTGATCGCCTCCGGTTACGGCCACTACTTTGCCTGTCAGCCGATTCGACAATGTTCCTCCTAACGGTTTCTTCCAGGAGAGGAAACCAGTCCGCGTTCTCTCCAAACCCTGCTTCCAGATTTTACTTCGACCACGTTCGCGCGGGTGCGCTTAAGCGCAAATTCTCCAGGGCTGCTCATGCACCGGGCCTTCCAATCAGGCCAGATCCTGGGTGACGGTAAAACGCTGAAAATGAAACCGAATAAAGTGAATGCGAGGAACACACGAAGTCGTGGCCCGGTTCCGGCGTGAAGATCTCGACTCTCGCGTCAAGCCTCCGCCAACAAGTACGGCTAAGCTGAGTTTTTCGTCGATCGACGCAGCGACCGGGATGCCGCAAGAAGATGGTGGCGGCACGAACAGAACGCCTCCGAGGAGGTGTCAACCGGTTAGCAGAATCGCTGAACTCTTGGCGGCGGGTTTTCATTTGTTGAGAGATGGAATCCTCGCCCGCGTAAGTGCCTCTGGGCTTAGCGTTTTGCAGCCACGTTCCTGCAGTCCAGTTGGCAACCTGGTTGCACCAAGGGCCAACGGCGCCAGAGGTCCGCGCCAGGCTTCGCAGTCGTCTAAGACTGACCGGCGGCCAGAGGCCAGGGATTATATTATGGTGAAGAAACTCACATTTGCTGTGCTCGCGTTTTCCTGGTTCTGTGCGTTCGAATGTCCAAATGTCATCGCCCAGAACAATAATTCGCAATCTGTTGTGACGACCGACACGAGCGCCGATGCGTTTTTGGACCTGCACATGGCGCTGCTGCGCAAGGATATTCATTCCATCAAGAAGGCCTTCATTTCTAAGAACCTTGGTCTCACCGAGGGCGAAGCGACCGGGTTCTGGCCTCTCTACGAGCAATATTCCACGAGCTTCGACAAGATCAGCGCGATGCGAACGGCCCTGGTCGAGGAATATGCCAATGAATACGGAACGATGACCGAGGAGCAGGCAGACAGTTTAGTTCGCCGCTGGCTCGACACAGACATCGAGGCAGCGCAGCTACGTCAGAAATATGTGCCAATTGTTCGCAAAGTCCTGCCGGCGAAAAAGGCGGCGACGTTTTTTCAGCTCGACCGCCGCATCAGCATGATGATCGACGTGCAGCTGACTACTCAACTGCCGCTCTTGCAGAGCCAGGACTAATTTGCATCCGTCTCTTCACTCCACGGGGATGAACGCGGAAGAAAAACGCCTCGAAGAATCGCGTCTGCGCACCGCTCATTGGAACCGCTGGGGACCATACCTGTCCGAGCGCCAGTGGGGAACCGTCCGAGAAGACTACAGCCCGAACGGCGCCGCCTGGGATTTCTTCCCGCACGATCACGCGCGGTCGCATGCCTATCGCTGGGGCGAAGACGGAATCATGGGTATTTCCGACCGCCATCAGCTGGTGTGCTTTGCCCTCGCTTTGTGGAACGGCCGGGATCCCATCCTGAAGGAGCGCCTCTTTGGACTCTCCGCCAACGAAGGAAATCACGCGGAAGACGTCAAAGAGTATTACTCCTATCTTGATTCGACCCCCACGCACTCCTACATGAAGGCCTTGTATAAGTACCCGCAAGAGGAATTTCCGTACCGCAAGCTCCTGGAAGAAAATCGCCGCAGGACTCGCAACGATCCCGAGTATGAGCTGCTCGATACCGGCGTATTTGAAGAAAACCGCTACTTCGATGTCTTCACAGAGTACGCAAAGACGAGTCCCGAAGACATCCTAATCAAGATCACCACAACCAACAGAGGCACTGCCGAAGCAGACCTGTCAGTCCTTCCGACGATTTGGTTCCGCAACACCTGGGCGTGGGGCAGAGACGAATATCGCCCAGTTCTGCGCGCAATCGAACAGCTCGGCGTTCCCGAGGAAGACGGCAAACGAGGATCAGAGGTGATTGGAGTCGACCACAAGAGTTACGGGCAACGCTGGCTCATTTGCGAGGGGAAACCCGAACTCCTCTTCACCGAAAATGAAACAAACGCCGGGAAGCTCTTTGGCGGCCAGAACCGCGCTCCCTACGTCAAAGACGGAATCAACGATTACGTCGTGCAAGGAAAACGCGAGTCCGTGAATCCAGACCGGACCGGGACCAAAGCTTCCGCGCTTTACCGTTTGCGAGTTGCTCCCGGCGGCACGGCGACGCTGCGCTTGCGGCTGACCGATCGAGAGCCACAAATTGTTCGGCGATCCGCGCCGCGCCTGGTAATGGCAGCCGCTCCCGATTCCGAATTGCTCGGTCAGGACTTCGACGCCGGCCTGGCGATCCGCTGCGCAGAGGCCGACCAATTTTACGCCAAGCGCGCCCCCGCGGGGATTTCTGAAGACGCCAGAAACGTGCAACGCCAGGCGTTCGCTGGCTTACTCTGGTCGAAACAGTTCTACCATTTCGATGTGAGCAATTGGCTTGAGGGCGATCCGGCCAGCCCGCCTCCACCTGAAAGCCGCAAGCGTGGCCGGAATCACGAGTGGTCCCATCTCTACAACGCCGACGTCATTTCCATGCCTGACAAGTGGGAATATCCCTGGTACGCGGCGTGGGATCTTGCCTTTCACTGCATCCCGCTGGCTCAGATCGATCCCGATTACGCCAAGGAGCAGTTGACCTTGCTCTTCAGGGAATGGTACATGCACCCGAACGGCCAGATACCCGCTTACGAATGGGCCTTCGGGGACGTAAATCCTCCCGTACACGCCTGGGCTGCCTTGCGAGTGTACAAAATCGAGAAACGCATACGGGGTGAGGCGGATCGCGTGTTTCTGGAGAGCGCCTTCCACAAACTTCTGCTGAATTTTACCTGGTGGGTGAACCGTAAAGACGCTGAGGGACGGAACATCTTTCAAGGCGGCTTTCTGGGCTTGGACAACATCGGCGTGTTCGACCGGTCCTCCCCCTTGCCTACCGGGGGATTCCTCGAACAATCCGACGGCACGAGTTGGATGGGCATGTTCTGTCTGAACATGCTGGCCATCGCTTTGGAGCTGGCTCGCGAAAATCCAGCCTATGAAAACGTCGCCAGCAAGTTCTTTGAACACTTTGTCTATATTTCACAGGCTATGAACGATCGCGGCCCGGGAGGCATCGAGCTCTGGGACGATGAGGACGGGTTCTATTTCGACGTTCTGCACCTGCCCAACGGTGATCGCCACTACCTCAAGGTGCGCTCCCTGGTGGGGCTAATTCCACTTCTGGGGGTTGAAACTTTCGACCAGGAGCTTGTGGATCGCCTCCCCGGATTTAGGCGCCGCCTGGTTTGGTTCGTCGAAAATCATCCTAATGTTCGCGCTCATGTCGAAGTAATTCAAAGGGAGGAAGGACGGCGCGTCCTGCTTTCCCTCGTGAACCGCAGCCGTTTGGAACGCGTACTCCAGTACTTGCTGGATGAATCGGAATTTCTCTCGCCTTACGGCATTCGCGGGACCTCGAGATTCCACAAAGATCATCCCTACGTCCTGCAGGTAAACGGGACCGAGCATCGGGTCGACTACGAACCTGCTGAGTCCACCACGTGGCTCTTCGGAGGAAACTCCAACTGGCGCGGGCCAGTGTGGTTTCCTATCAATTTTCTATTGATCGAGGCGCTCCAGAAGTTTCATCACTTTTATGGCGAGAGCCTCATGGTCGAGCTGCCAACGGGTTCCGGTCACCGGGTATCACTCTGGGAGGCAGCTGCCGAGATTTCGCGCCGGCTGACGCGAGTTTTCCTCCGCTCCTCAAATGGAAGGCGTCCCGTGTATGGCGGGCTCGAAAAACTTCAGAGCGATCCCCACTGGCGCGACCTCATCTTTTTCCATGAATACTTCCATGGGGACAACGGCGCCGGGCTCGGGGCCAGCCACCAGACCGGATGGACTGGACTCGTCGCCAAGCTCATTGAACAAAGCGGCGAGGGAATGTAGCTGCACCGCTCCTCTTCCTGAGTGTGTTTCTGTTACCCCTTTGTGGTACCTGCGACAAAGCCCTCCACGGTAGCGAAAAGGCACTCCATCACGGTACCCAAAATACACTCCATCTTGGGATGTATCTCGCGTTCGGATCTTGCACAATCAGCGACGAAATGGCCGGAGAACGCAAGAGCCGGCGTGGAGACCGAGGAAATGGGGCCTTCGTAATGGCGGATTGAAATTGAATGTCGTGCTTCGAGCGGTTCCGAGGCCGCGACGAGGGAGGAAACATCATGCCGGCGACAACACAACGGGCCCACACCAAGGAGGAGTTGGACACCAGAAAGCGAAGTTCCTCGTCGCGCTACTTTGAAGAGGCGCTCCAACGGAAGATCGTAGGCCAGCGTGAGGCCGTGCAAGCGATGGTCGATCTCTACCAGGTCTTCTGTGCGGGTTTGTGCTCTCCAGGGCGCCCCGTTGGAAACCTTTTGTTCCTCGGGCCGACCGGTTCGGGCAAAACCCGAATCGTCGAGGCCGCGGCGGAAATTCTGTTCGGCGATAGCCACGCGATCATCAAGGTAGATTGCGCGGAATTTCAGCACTCGCACGAGATCGCCAAGATTGTCGGCTCACCTCCTGGATATTTGGGACACCGGGAGACGAATCCGCTGATTACCCAGGAAGCATTGGCGAAGAGCCATCGCGAAAATTTGAAGCTCTCGTTCCTCCTGTTTGACGAAATCGAGAAGGCCAGTGATTCGCTGTGGCAGTTGTTGCTCGGGATGCTGGACAAAGCCACGCTGACGCTGGGCGACAACCGCAGAGTGGATCTGTCGCAGACCGTGATCTTCCTGACTTCCAACTTAGGCGGAGGCGAGATTTCAGAGCTGATGCAAGGCGGAATGGGATTTGTGCAGCCGAAGGACAGACCTGTGGCAGGACTCGATCAAAAAGTGGAGCGCACGGCGGTCGAAGCAGCGCGGCGTAAGTTTTCACCCGAATTTATGAACCGGCTGGACAACGTCGTTGTATTTCACCCGTTACAACGCGAGGAACTGGACGAGGTCCTGGACATGGAGCTCGCACAAGTGCAGCAGCGCGTATTGGACTCCACGGCCGCGGCATTTCTATTTCGCGCGACCAGCGAAGCACGCGAGTTCCTGCTCGAAGAGGGGACCGACCCGCGGTACGGGGCGCGTCACCTGAAGCGCGCCATCGAGCACCATGTGGTCTCGCCGTTTGCTAAGCTCCTGGCCACGGGACAAGTGCGCTCTGGGGATGTGATTTGCATTGACCGATTCCCCGGCGAAAACAGGTTGACGTTCCTCAAGGAAAACGAGCTCGCCTCTTACTCTGCGCACATGCTTTTCGCGACGCCCATACCCCACCAGCTTACGAATTAAATCCTAACGCTCACCCGAATCCCTGCGGGGAGGAACGAACGTCACGCTGCGCCCATAGAGCCGGGAATCCAGCGAATACGCCCCCGGTCCGAGAAGGGCGAGCGCGGCCGCGTCCAGTATCGTCACCGCAAAAATCAGAGCGTCGGCCTGACGGAAAATCAGGAAGTTCACTATGCTGAGCGCACCGGCGATTGCCGACGCCAAAGGCGTCAAGTAGCCAATGATCAGGGCGAGAGAAACCAACAGGCCGCCTGCGAAGATCAGGAAATACGAGTCGGAATGATGGACCGTGCTGGCCACCAGGGTCAAAGCGACGGCCACACGTAAAAGCAATAAGGCGGCGCCAGGGCCACCCTGGGGAAACATCGAGAAGAGTCTCTGCACGGTGCCAGCTTAAGGGCATCTGGTTGCCCGACCTACCCACAAAGGGCTTACGCTTTCATAACACTTTTGGGTGATTCGATACGGTTCGGCGCGAGTCGGAATCGTTCAAAATTGAAGCTTTAGCGCGAGCTGGATCGAGCGCGGGCCGCCAACCTGGTAGAGAGGGCTGAAACCGCCATTGGCGCCGCCGGAGCCCAGGCTGCTCGACAGCGTTTGCGTCGATTGTCCAAAATGTGTGTCGCTTAGAACGTTGTCAGGAGAGCCGAAGTTTGGGTGGTTAAAGATGTTGAAGAATTCAGATCGAAAGATGAGCCCCACGTTCTCGGTGATGTGAAATCGCCGTTGCAAGGCGAAATCCGCTTGCCAGGCCCCGAAAGCCCGCAGCACATTGCGCCCGAAATCGCCCTGCTGCCCGTTAGGTGGAGGGCAAAACGGGCCAATACTTGGCAATCCATCTGGACATCCTCCTATTACGGCGCCGGGCGTGTTATTGAAAGCCTTGCCGCCGGGATATTGCGACCCATAAAGTTCAAGAGGCACGCCTGGCTCTACGTTCGGGCGGGGAGCGAGGGCAATGCCCGCAGCCTCATAGACCGCGCCAACTACATCAGCGGGCGGCGCTGATCGAGCCACAACAAAACCATCCAACGACCATCCGCCGAATGCAGCGCGTACAGCCCTGTGCCGCCCAGGGGAAGGTAGATCATAGGTCACGGCGGCGGTGAATGCATGACGAATGTCAAAATCTGAATCGGCCCTATCGGCGTTTTGATAGGTGCCCCCGCCCGGCGTGTTCAGGTAGTTAGCAAATGCATCGGTTGAAGCGATATCAATCGAGCGGGAGAGGGAATACGATGCCAACGCTTGCAATCCATGCGACAGGCGTCGTTCGAACTGGACTTGCAAAGCATCGTAGTCCGAAGTCGCCGTGTTATTGGTTACCGAGATAAACTGAAAATTCAGATTCACTGAACCTGGAACTAGATTGATTACTCGAAGCAAGTCGCGCCCAACCGCGCCGATATACGTTAGAGACAGACTCTGGCTGCTTCCAAGAGACTGCTCCAGGACCACGTTCCACTGGTATGTCCGGGGGAGTTTTAGATGAGGGTCGGCCACAACGATGGTGTTAACAGGTGGACTGGTTGTAATAGGCGGAGGCACGGCGTTTTCAGGGCTTAAGGGAAAGGGAACGCCTGCGAAGACGTTCTCGGACTGGTATGGGAAATAGCTTGAAGCTCCACCGAGGGATCCGAGTCCTAGATCGTAAAAGGTGCCAAAGCCTCCGCGAAGAACGGTCCCCCAGTTCCGCACACTGGATAACTGGTAGGCAACACCAACGCGAGGAGCTACATTTCCGTAAGTCGTGTCATAGAGCGGAGTGCCCCGAGGGGCCAAGGCGATCGTCGCAGGATCGTTCAAGCCCGTCAGAGTGAAAGGCTGGTTCGCCAAGGTCTTACCCTTGAGCGACGGATTGATGTCCCAGCGCAACCCATAGGTCACCGTGAATCGAGGTGTCATCTTCCAAGTGTCTTGGCCATACAAGGAGAAGTTACGAGCCAGGAGCGTGTCAGTCTGAAGGGCTCCTACACCGACGAACTCAGCGGTGCCGGAACGAGCGTATCCTGTGCAGGGCGATGGCGGTACGGGGCACGCCACACCCGCGAGCTCCACAAATTGCGCGTAAACCTCTGGACGGCTGAAAGGAGAAAGCCAGCGGTAGTCCGTGCCCAACTTTATTTGATGGCCTCCGTGTACGATCGAGAGATTATCGATGAAATTGACTTGACGTTGCTCGTCCGTACCTTGCAGGCCCTGCGAGTAGCCTCCGACGCCGTCCATGAACAACTCGAAGTTGCTGGTCGGCGATGAGAATCCGCCGGGGAACAAAGCCGAGTCGGGAATCGGTGCAGCGCCGCCGAAATGATCAACAGCAAATCTAGTCGAAACCCTTTGGTTGCTGTAATTGGCTCGCACTTCGTTGCTGATTTCGGGTTTGATCAGCCCAGTGAGGCCGACGGTCAGTGTTTGAACGGAGGAGGAAAGTGACTGCGTGGTGCTGAGCACGCCAAAAGGCCCCCGTTGGTCGGTACTTGACGGCGAATAGTTGTAGCGGCCAAACAAATTGAGCTTCGCGTTGATCGTGTGGTCCACGCGGAAGCTGTACGCGTCCAGCGAGGAAGGGTTCGAATAGCCAGAGTTAAACTGCGCCAATCCTGCGCCGATCTCAGGGCCGTTGGCAACAGGAAATGCGTTCAGGAATAGTTGCATGGAGGGAGGAGCTTGTTGCCTCGACGTGGCATCGGGTACGGTGGTCTCCTGGGTCGCCGGCTGGCGCAACCGCAAGCCCTCGTAGGAGAAGAAGAAGAACGTTTTGTCTTTCAGGAGCGGGCCGCCGAAAACGCCGCCAAAGTCGTTCTGCCGCTCTGCAGGTTTAGACAAGTGATTGGCGTTCACAAACCAGTCATCAGCGTCCAGCACGCTGTTCCTGAAATATTCGAACAGCGTGCCATGAAAAGCATTCGTCCCGGACCGCGTTAGAATTGAGATTTGCCCTCCGGGAGTGCGCCCGAACTCCGGGGCAAACGAAGATGTCTGAATGCGAAACTCCTGCATGGCATCCACCGAAACCAGGCTGTTTGTTCCGCCCGAGGCGCTGAGCGCGGGTAGCGCTCCGCCGGCCGCCTGGACCAGTGGGAAATAGCCGGTGACGCCAAAATTGGCGCTGACCCCATCCACGGTGAAGTAATTGGCGTCCGCGCGCTGCCCGTTCACGCTGAATTGTCCCTGGTCGTCGAAGGCCGTGGCGGTCACCACCGTGCCTGGGGTAAGCGAGATCAGCGTCTGGAAACTCCTGCCGTTCAGAGGAATATTCTCCACGAACGTACGGTCAATCACCGTGCTGACTGTCGCCCACTCCGTATTCACCACCGGCACGCCGGCTTCGACCGTGATGCTCTCCGACGCCGAACCGACCGCCATCTCGAAGTCGATGGCGAGAGCGTCCTGAACGTGAAGGATAACGCCGGGTTTGATCAGCTTTTTGAAGCCGGCCTTTTCGATTTCAATGCGATAGGGGCCCGGTCGGAGATACGCCAGGTAATATTCGCCCGAAGCGTTGGACGTGGTTTCGTACCGGACATTGGTGCCAGTGTTGATCGCGGCGATTTTCGCATCGGCAATCAGGGCCTTCGAGGGATCGCTGATTCGGCCCGTGAGGGACGCGCTGGTGGATTGAGCGCGCAGAGCAGACGGGACCGAAGCAACCAGGAGGAGGGCGAAGGCGGCTCGCGGTAACACTGTACGCGGGAGACTACAGTCGGTGCCCCAAATTGGTCAACACCCAAAAGAGGGGTTCGCGCGTATCTCCATTGGGCGATGCGCCTGACTCCATACGCAAGTTAAATTCCCCGCGAATCATCCATACTGCGATTCCTGGAGTGTTGGAGGGTTGATCCAGTTTGCGATGCCGGACGGAATTCTGCGCGATAGTCCGAGAGAACTGACGATACGCATCGAAATAATTGACATCATCGCGGCGCGATTAACACTGAGGAAAAACAAAAAGGGCCAGGATTGTTGAGCTAAGATGTGGGCGCTATGGAGAAGGCTCCCGGACGACGAAACGTTGCCGCTCCGCACGGGCGTGCGCGAGGTGTTATCGCTCTGTGCGGGCACAGACGAGGGCAGGCTTTGGCGCTGGGCCTTGTGCTGGCTGGCATCTTGCTGGTGTCGTGTCCTCGCGCGCTGGCGCTCGATCCTTCGCTGGACGTCAGTCAATATGCCCACACGGCTTGGAGGGTTCGCGACGGCTTTGCCAAAGGCGAGATCAACGCAATTACTCAGACGCCCGACGGCTATCTCTGGCTGGGGACGGATTTCGGCTTGCTTCGGTTCGATGGCGTCAGGGCTGTCCCCTGGCAACCGCCGCCCGGACAGAGTCTTCCATCCAACGACATTCGGAGCCTGGCCGCCACGCGCGACGGGACTCTTTGGATTGGCACTGACAAAGGACTTGCAAGTTGGGGGGGCGGCAAACTCACTTCCTACCAAGAGCTTGCCGGACAGGTCGTTCTCAAGCTCCTCGAAGACCACAAAGGCACATTATGGGCCGGTGGTCTTGGCGTGCCGTCAGGAAAGCTGTGCGCGATTCAGAAAGCCGGAGTCCGGTGCTACGGGGAAAACGGCACCCTTGGTCCAGGAGTGTTCGGTTTGTACGAAGACGGTATGGGCTGTCTCTGGGTTGGAGTTATTGACGGCCTATGGCGATGGAACCCGGGCACTCCAAGATTCTATCCCCTTGCCGACGAGCCAAATGGGATACAGGCGCTCGGAGAAGACGCCGATGGCACACTGCTCGTCGTATGGCACGGCGGAATTCACAGGTTCGTGGACGGCAAAACCGAAGCATATCCGGTCATAGGGACTGCGCAGAAGGTCCGAGCCGCCGCAAACCTGCTCCGCGATCGAAACGGCGGTATGTGGATCGGAACTCTTCAACGAGGTCTCCTGCATGTGGGCCAGGGAAGACTTGATGAGTTTTCGCTGCCCGATGGACTCTCAGGGGATGCGGTTGGGGCCCTCTATCAGGATCGTGAAGACAGCATCTGGGTGGCTACCTTTACGGGTCTCGACCGCTTTAGGGACTTTGCTGTCGCAACATATTCTGTAAAGCAAGGTTTGTCGAGTACCCTCGTCAATTCTGTTCTGACGGCCAGGGACGGAAGCGTTTGGATTTCGACTCTTGGTGGGCTCAACCGATCGGAAAACGGGCGAGTTGCGATTCCGTATACCGGAGGCGCGAAGCGAAGCGGAAAACTAAATGGACAAAACGCGCGCTCTTTGTTTCAGGATGATCGCGGGCGAATTTGGACCTCAACCAGTCGCGAATTCGGCTATCTGGAAAACAATCGCTTTATTTCCGTGAGCGGCATCCCCGGCGGCATGGTGCATGATATTGCCAAGGACGCCAAGGGGAATCTCTGGATCGCCAACCAGGAACTCGGCCTTTTTCGTTTGTCCGCCCGAGAGGAGATCAAACGATTTCCTTGGGCTGAACTTGGACATAAGGACTACGCTGTTGCTCTAGCCCCTGATCGTACGCATGGCGGCCTATGGATTGGTTTTTTTCGGGGTGGCATCGCTTATTTCGCTGACGGTAAGATCCGCGCGTCGTACGGAGCTCCTAACGGGCTAGGCCACGGTGCAGTCAACCGAATTCGATTGGATCCCGACGGTACTGTCTGGGCAGCCACCGAGGGCGGGCTCAGTCGCTTGAAAAACGGTCGCATTGCCACGCTATCGAGCAAGAATGGGCTGCCCTGCGACAATGTACATTGGGCGATGGAGGACGACAACCGTTCGCTGTGGCTGTACGTGCCTTGCGGCCTGGCGCATGTGTCCAGTCAGGACATTGACGCTTGGGCAGCTGCAGCGGACAGAAATGAATATCCGAAGCAAACGGTTCGGCCCACGGTGTTCGACAGTTTGGACGGCGTACAGAGTCTTGCGGATGCTGCCGGATACAGCCCAATGGTCACCCGGTCGTCGGATGGGAAATTGTGGTTCGTTAGTGTGGGCAGCGTGAGCGTCCTCGATCCGCGGCACATTCCTTTCAACAAGCTTCCGCCCCCGGTGCATGTCGAACAGATCACTGCCGACCGCAAGACCTACGGTGTGGCTTTTGATGCAAATGGCGATGCAAAGGGGCATTTGCGCCTGCCCCCGCTGCTGCGGGATCTGGAGATTGACTATACGGCCCTGAGCCTTGTCGCACCAGAAAAGGTCCGCTTCCGCTACAGGCTGGAAGGGTGGGACCTCGATTGGCAGGACGTGGGCAATCGCCGGCAAGCGTTCTATAGCAATCTTTCTCCCGGCGACTATCGGTTCCGCGTCGCGGCCAGCAACAACAGCGGCGTGTGGAACGAAGCCGACGCCTCGTTCGCTTTCTCCATCGCCCCGGCGTACTACCAGACCACCTGGTTCCGCTTGTCGTGCGTGGTCGCTTTTCTAGCGATGCTCTGGGCGCTGTATCAACTGCGGCTGCGGCAAGCGATGCACCGAGTGCAACACCACATGCAAGGGCGTCTTGTGGAGAGAGAAAGGATCGCCCGCGAATTGCACGACACCCTGCTGCAAAGCGTGCAGGGGCTGATCCTGAAGTTCGATGCCGTCGCGAAACAAATACCCCGCGACGAGCCCGCTCGCCTCGCAATGGATGAAGCTCTCGACCGCGCCGACGAAGTGATGGGCGAGGGGAGAGAGCGCGTTCGTAGCCTGCGAGCCGGCGCGTCGGCGCTCAGCGACTTGCCGGCGGCCTTCCAGCGCGTCGCAGACGAGACCGCGCCAGGCCGCGAGGCGACGTTCAAGACGATTGTCGAAGGCAGTGTGCGCGAGCTTAACCCGATGGTCCTCGAGGAATCCTATTCGATTGGGCGCGAGGCGCTCATCAACGCCCTCGCCCATTCCGGCGGCCTTCACGTGGAAGTGGAAATCATGTACGATCCTCGGGAGTTTCGGTTGCGAATTCGCGACGATGGGCGCGGCGTCGATCCCAGGATCCTGGAAAACGGCGGACGCCCGGGACACTGGGGCATGCAAGGAATGCGGGAACGCGCACAGGGGATGGGCGCGCAACTGGGGCTATGGAGCCGCCCAGGGTCTGGAACCGAAGTGGAATTGCTGGTTCCGGCGGGAACTGCCTACCGATCTGGGCGTGCACCCGCGAAGACCTCCTGGCTTGGCAGGCATTTCGGGAACGGACGGTGAGCAACGATGACAGCAACCAACTCCATTCGAATTCTTAGCGTTGACGATCATCCGGTGTTGCGCGAGGGGATTTCCGCGGTTGTGAAGAGCGAAAAGGACATGGTTCTGGTCGCGGAAGCGTGCAATGGACGCGAAGCAGTTGAACAATTCCGCGCGCATCATCCGGACGTGACTCTCATGGACCTGCAGATGCCAGTCATGAATGGTACGGACGCGATCATCGAAATTCGCCGGGATTTTCCGAACGCGCGCATCATTGTGCTGACGACCTACAGCGGCGACGTGCTGGCGGCCCGGGCATTCAAGGCCGGCGCTTCGGGGTATCTGCTCAAGAACACGATCCGAAAGGAATTGGCCCCGACCATTCGGAATGTGCATGCGGGCCATAAAATAATCGTTCCCGAAATCGCCATGGAAATGGCGGAACATCATACGGATGACGCGTTGAGCCTGCGCGAAATCGAAGTGCTGCGGCAAGTGGCCGCCGGCAACGCCAATAAAATCGTCGCCGACAACCTCTCCATTTCAGAGGACACCGTCAAAGCTCACATGAGAAGCATTCTCTCGAAGCTCAGCGCGAGAGATCGCACCCACGCCGTAACCATCGCCGCGAAGCGCGGCATCATCGACATCTAAACAGTACTTCTTGTCGTGATGCTGGTTGATGCCTGGCCTTTGTCCGCAGCCAGAGCCGATGCTCCTTTTTCGCTATGGTCCTAATTGTTCAGGCAACAGGTTGGTGCGGAACGTATTTCACTGGCCATGCCGCCAGTCAGAACGGAGTTTCAGGCAGCGCGGCGAACTCTGCGCGGCGCGATGGCTCTCAAGGCGGACATTCGACCTAAGGCCACCTGGGCATGATAGAGCCGGCTCTTGGCGGCCGCTGTGGAGATACGCAGTAGGCGCGCCGTTTCCCTAGTCGAAGATTCCTGCAGCCGCCGGATTTCGATGACCTGGCGCAGCCTTGGCCGCAAACTGCGGACCGCTCCGGCCACAATCGTCTCCCGCTGCCGCTGTGCGAAACGCTCTTCCGGGCCGGCTCCCGGGTCCGCCGATTCATGGGGCGCAAAATCTTCGCTTACCCCCGCGGGCCTTTCGATCGAGACTTCGGGACAGGCGCGATTTTTACGCAGCTTCATCAGGGCTGAATTGATGGCGATCCGCGTGAGCCAGCTGGAGAAACTTGACCTGCCTTCAAAACTCCCTATGTGAACAAGAGCGTTCAGGAAGGAGTCCTGGAGAGCATCCTCGGCATCTTCACGATTTCTCATGATGCGAAGTGTCGTGCGGAGGATTCTCCGTGAATAGCGTGCAAAGAGTTCTCCGAATGCCGCTTGATGTCCCTCCTTTGCTGCTGCCACGAGCTCAACGTCGCACAGTTGCTGGAACTGAGCAATTGAGGCGCTACAAGTATTCACCAAACTATTCGATTTGGTCGCCAAAGTCTTATCCTCCTCCTAATGAGAGTCGCTATCGTAAGTCCCGAAGAATTGCCACTTCCGTGAACGGCACTTTGCCGCAATCCGCGGGAGAAGACATCACGAGATCGAATTGTTTTTCGCTACCACTCTAGGACCGGTCTGGAATACCACTATGGGGGGATTCAATCGGCCGCGGATGTCTCTCCAGGTCGAGGGCAAAGAAAGGCCAATTCAGGAATCCAAAAATAAGGTCACGATTCAGGTGCGCGAGAAGACGGAGGGATCACAATCTCTCGGCGCCCAAAAAGACGCGCATCGAGAGAGAAAGCTCCAGGCCCCAGCAGGGCGATGGCGGCAGCCATGACGATCAGTTCGAAAAAAGCCAGCGTGCCATCCGGCGGATTCCCGGCGACAATCGGGATCTTGGAAGGCGCCATTGCCAGGCTGAGGATCACAATCGCAATACTTACAACTGGCGTGAGGAATCCAGTCAAAAGACAGGCGCCGCAGGCAGCCAGCATGAGGCTTGCGGAAAGCATGGCAAACGTCCGATTGCTCCCTTGGACCAAATACAAAATGCCATGTGCGGACGCCGTCACGCCGACCACCGCACGCATCAGTAGTAGTGCTGCGCCCGGCTTGCCGCCAGGAAACGTGGAAAATAGTCTTTGCAGCGTTTCTCTCCCGACAGTTCCGGTGTACTGCTGACCCAAGGCTATACTTGGGTTATTCGGAGCGATACACAACATCTCGGTATATTTCTCTGCCACTTTCGTGGTATTCGCAGCGGCCGGGATTTGTCATCTAAAGCTGGATGATTCCGCGCCGAACTCCGATCGCCACGGCTTGCGTCCGATCACTTGCGCCCAGCTTCTCCATGATGTGTTTGATGTGAACCTTGACCGTCTCTTCGGTAATAAAGAGCTGCTCGGCAATGTCGCGGTTTCGGTTTCCGCCGGCGATTTGGCCTAAAACCTCTACTTCGCGCTCGGTCAGGGCTTCGTCACTCATATGTTCAGCCAGTTGAGCCGCCAGTTGCGCCGGGATGCGCTTCTTTCCGCCGTGAACTTGGCGGATGACCTCGACCAATTCCTTGGGAGGCATGCTTTTGAGTACGTACCCGCGAGCCCCCGCCTCCAGCGCGCGTTTAATGTCAACGTCGCCTTCGAATGTGGTCAACATGATGACTCGCGCATCCGGGAATTCGGTCCGAATGGCGATCATCGCTTCGATCCCACCCTGGTCCGGAAGCCTCAGATCCATGAGTGTAACGTCAGGTTTGTGCTTGCGGAATTGTGCGATGGCATCTTCCGCGTTGGCCGCCTGCGCCACCATGGTCATATCCGCTTGATTGTTGATGATCGCCGCAATCCCCTCTCGCAATAGCGGATGGTCATCGACGCTGAAAACTCGGATTCGTACCCGCTCGCTCATTTGCGTATCTCGCTTTCTACTTTGGGGCCTCGTGGTTCGCAATTCGGAGCCTTGGCCTCGGGAGCCAGGTCCATCTGCCATTGGATGGTGGATCTCGGAAAACGATGTGGCTGGGCACGAAAAGCTCAACTTCGGTCCCGGCGGAGGCGCCGCTCATAACTTTTAATTTCGCTCCAATTTTCTCCGCTCTCTCCCGCATTCCAGAAAGACCCCAATGTCCCTCGCGCCCCGAGCGAAGCATCTCGGGCCTGATCCCGCAACCATTATCGCGAACCAAAACCTTTAATCCGTTTACGCCGTATTCTAGCTCTACTTCGATGCTGCTCGCACCGGAATGCCGGAATGCATTCACAAGCGCCTCCCGTCCGATGCTGTAAACCTCATCGTGAACAATAGCCTGCAACGGCCGGGGCGTGCCTTCGACCACGACTCGGTACGCCGTCTTGTGGTCGAAGCCCAGTTCCTTGGGTATACGGATAAACGCAAGCTCCACATCGGGGGCGCTCTCCGTGGATGACCGAAGCCCTCGCAAGGTGTTGCGCCCCTCGTCGATGACTTGTCCCATGATTTGGAGAACGTGGCGCAAGGCGGGTTGCGCGGGAGAGTCGGCAGGCATACGGTCCACCGCCACATCCAGTTGCATGGACGCGCTGATTACACCCTGCAATAGAGTGTCATGCAATTCCTGCGCGACTCTCATGCGCTCGGCGAGACGCTCCTCGAACCGCAGTCTGATTGTTTTGGTCGCACGGAAAAGCCATACGCTGTACGCCACGAATATTCCCGCGGCTGCGGCAGCGATGCAGACCAACGGAAACCACCAACTCTGCCAGATTGGGGGCCAGCCTTGAGTAATCGCAACCGAAACTACCCCTTGAGTCGGCAGCAACGGTGTCGTCCACGCCGGCTGGAACCCCGGCTCCACAAGCAGCACGGCGTATTGGGTCCCGGGATGGGTTGAGGTTCGCCACCTCGAGTCTGACTCAATTTTCGTCCATGGCTCTCTTACATAAGGTTGCACAAACCAGGTCCACTGGCCGTAGCCGTCAATCGCGTGGGCGTACACAACGATCTGCTGCCCGGGTCGCGCCCCAATTACCCTGCCTTTGATCGTGCTCAGCTTGGCCGCGTCACCTAAAGAGTCACTTCGGCTGACTGCCGGAACACTGGTGAACACAATTGCCGGTCCCGTAACGTGAGTGTCCGTCCGTGACACTCGGCAGCCACCGAGTAGAAAACAGAGGGACAGCAAGGAAGCCACGGGTCCACACGCCGTCAGCTGTGCAATTTTCGGCAGGAACCGGTGCGTCACCATTCGAAAACCGATTTTTGTCGCATTCGCCATCGCAGAAATACTCAGCGGCAAATTCAAACGTCCGTGAGGCGACCTCTCCTAAAAAGTGAACCTTGCGCCGAATTGACCCACGCGAGGTCCTGGAGTGCCATTCAGGTCGTAAGGCATCACCTTGCCAAAATCCGTGCTCCCGATCTGAGTGTTGGGGCCGGCAAATGTATGTCGATTGAATACGTTAAACATCTGGAAACGTAAGCTCAGCTGGTAACGCTCATTTACAAATCGAAACGCTTTGCCGAGGCCCGCATCTTCGGAATCCACGCCCGGGTTTCGAAGCTGCGAGAGATACCCGGGCGCATTCCCAAACTCTCCGAAGGGAGGATTCACAAAACAAGTGGGATTGAAGTACGTGCCTCCCACCTGGCCGTTGTAATGCCCCGAGATGTCGCAGCCCGGAACGATATCCGCATAGACGTTGTTAATTCCGGGATAGTAAGTATTTGCGATGATCCGCATGGGCGTTCCGCTGCTGTAATGAAATCCGCCGCTGACAGTCCATCCGCCCACCAGAGCATTCAGAGCCGAGCCTGCCCCCGCAAGCAGCGCCTTTCCCGGCCCGAAAGGCAAATCGTACAGGACGAATCCCTTGACCACGTGGGTTTGATCGAAGTCGGAGATGGTGTGCCGCTCCTGCTGAAGATTATAAACGTCCTGCAGTGGCCCCGAATAAAAGAGGTCTTCAAAGCTGGTGTCGGTATCTCCGTGAGAGGAAGACAATGTATAGCTTGCCAGCAGGGACAGCCCATGCCTGGCTCGCTTTCGCACAGTGAATTGCAGGGCCTGGTAATCGCTATTGCCATAAGGAGAGCCGACGTAAAAGAGCGGGCCGAAAGTCATCGCCACATTCGGAAACGGAGCAACTGAAGCCCAGCCAAATCCGGCGAAACCCGGCTTGGTCACAAAGCTCCATTGCTGCCCGGACTGAACGATGGCGGTGTAGTCCGACAGTTTGGGCTGATTGGCAGCTACATAGCCGCTCTCGAGATGATAACCGTTGTTCTGAATCGCATTCAGCTCCAGCGCCCAATCCGATCCAATCTCCCGCTGAACTCCCGCGGACCATTCCTGGACATTCCCCAGTTCCAGGCTGTGCGGATCGATGGAAACCATTCCCCACCGTGTGAAATTCGGATCTTTCCCGATTTCGACGGCCTGCCCCGGATAGCCGTTATCCCAGTTGAAAGGCGAAAGCGCCTGATTGTTCAACTCGAATCCTGGATTGAATCCGTAGGGAACCCCGCTCCAGGTATTCAGGTTGAGAGGAACATAAAATATGCTGAATGACGCGCGCACGACCGTCTTTGGCGTGAGCTGATAGGACCCACCGAGGGCGCCCGAGAAATTGTGGTAGTACTGCTTTTTCTCGAACGAGTCGCCGCCGTTCTGTCCAAATTCCAGAACACCGGGCTGGCCGGTGACCGGGTTGATCGCCGTGGTGTCGAAATTCGACCAGTGGCCGTATTTTTCGTGGTATCGCCCGTTGAAGTCCCAGCGCAAATCTACATTCAAGGTGAATTTTCGCGTGACTTTGATGTCATCCTGCGCGTATAGCGACACGGATTTTCGCCGGCCATAGGTGCTGTCCGGTTCGCTGACCGACGCCTGATTCACGTCGCCCAGCAGGAAACTCGCAAATCCGAACCCGGCATTCGCGCCGAAGCTGCCCGCGGTTTGCGCGGGATCGAAAATGAACGTCGGGACTCCATTATCACCGTGCGAGTTCATCTGCTGCACTCGAAAGTCCGCGCCGAATTTGTAGGTGTGCCGGCCGCTCACCCAGGAAAGGTCATCATCATAGATGAATGTGTTTGCCGCGTAGGAATCGTTGAACTGGCTGCCGAGGTACGTTTCGTCAATGGGCTGGCCATTCACGTAGCGGTGCTGGTCGCTGTTTACGCCCTGAAACTTGATGAGTGGGAAATTCCCCGCGCCAAAGTCGCCCAGACCGAGGGCCGTGGGCCAGCCTCCGTCGCGCGATTGGGCTTGGCTGGGGACGTGGAAGCGGTTGAATGTCACGCTGGCTACATTCAGCAGCGCGTTTGAAACCGTCCAGGAATCCCTGAAACGCACGGAAGGCGCGGTCGTATTGTGGTCATAGGCATTCGCCATGGGCCCGCCGTCATTCGAACCGGCTGACCAGATGCCGCCTTGGTCCGAAAGCAGGCGCGGAATGTAAGCGTCGATGATGGATCCATCCAAACGGTGGTTGCGAGAAAGATCGTAATCGAGCTTTGCGCTGAACTGATTGCTGTCATACGCGGTCGCCGGGCTGATGAGCGGCAATGCGTTGTTATTGGTTAGCGTGGTCGTAAGCGGCTGGTAATCCTGCTCGTAGAGGGCGACGATCTTCTTGGAGACCGCGCTGATGCTGCCCAGAGGAATAATATTTCCCGGGAAAGCATCTCCCGTCTGCGGATTGATGATGGCCCCCTGATAAACGGTTTGACCGGAGCCGTCGGTCCCCAGCACGACCGATTTATTGAGCAGCGCGCTGAAATCGCCATTCAGAAAGGCAGTCGTGGGGACGGTCGACGACAGTCCGCCAATACCCGTGTTGGAAAATGTGTACCGTTCCGCAGCCACGTAGAAAAAGAGCTTATTCTTAATAATGGGTCCGCCGACGCTCGCGCCGTAGGAATACAAGCTATCCGCCGGTTTGCCGAATGCGCGCTGGCAATTCGCAACCTGCGCGGAGCCCACGCCGGGTGCGCTCAAACACTGTGCTTCGTTGTACTCGTTCCCCCAGGATCCGGCATCGAACGCCTCATTGTGCATGTAAAGGAAACCGCTTCCGTGCCACGAGTTGCTGCCGGACTTCATGTCGTACCGGAACACGCCGCCGCCCGTGCGTCCATCGTCAGCGCGAATCCCCGCGGTAGTGACCTGAAATTCCTGGACCGCCTCCATCGGAGGGCTCGATTCGCTGATGTAGCCTCCGATCTGCGACACGGCCGAGGTGCCGTCAATCATCACTTCCTTGTTTTTGCTCAGGCTGCCAAGAATGTGGGAATCAAAGTCGGTCCCTTCCACACCCGGGACAAACGCGAACATGAAATTGGAAAGATTGCGCCCTCCCTGCACGTTCAATGGCAGTTCCGTGATGGAGGCATTGTCAAGATTCGTCGATAGCGAAGACGTTTGTGTTTGAATCTCCGGCGCGTCACCGGTCACCGTAATCGGTCCCGACTCCATTCCCACTTTCAAGTCAATATCGATTTCAGCCACCTGACTGATGTCAAGATTGATCCCCGAGCGCCGGTAATCGACAAACTCCACCTTGGAGCATTCCAGCGTGTATTCGCCGATCGACAGGTTCCGAACGCTGTAAACTCCCATTTCATTCGTCACAGCGGTTTGTCGAAGAGAGTTCGCGACGTTGGCGGCAGTCACCAGCGCGCCGGCAATTACGGCGCCGCTGGAATCTCTTACTGTTCCGGTGATGGACGCGCGATCCGTTTGGGCGCGCGCGTTCCCAGCAGCAAATACCAGCACGGAGAACGCGATGAGCCCAAATTTCACTTCAATCCCCCATTCAATCAGGAAGCCGCGGCAAGTAATCCTGAGAGATTCCACTTCGCATCGCATCGAAAAAAATTAGGGTAAACGACCCAGAGCTAGACTGCACCATCATTAAACTCGTAATCTTCGCAATGCTTTGGCTCATCCTCCTGACTCCAGTCCCCTTCACTTCCGCGAATACACTCGAACGTAATCCACCAGCATGCGTTGTGGAAATTCCGTGGACGTATCCGGGCTTGCCGGCAGATTTCCTCCCACGGCCAGATTCAGAATCATGAAAAATGGATGGTCGAACACCCACCGCGCGCCGCTGGGAAGATCGGCGGGGGTCCTGGTCGCATATAATATATTGTCCACGTAAAAACGAATCACTCGCGGTTCCCATTCCACTGCAAACAAGTGGAAAGTATCGTTGAATTTTCCATTCCGAAGCGTGAAGCTATTGGTGAGAGAATGCCGGGCCGAGTATCCCGGGCCATGGATGCTCCCGTGAATGCTCGACTTGTCCACATCCGCATTCTCCATCACGTCGATTTCACCGCACGACGGCCAACCGACGGCCGGAAAATCGTCTCCGAGCAACCAGAAGGCCGGCCATATTCCTTGCCCGGATGGAATTTGAATGCGAGCCTCGAATCGCCCATAAGTTTGGGTAAATCGCTCCCTCGTCGCGAGGCGCGCTGAGGTGTAGCGGCGCTTCACACCGTCGGAACCTTGGAAATCTTCTTTGACGGCCTCAATCACAAGGTTGCCATTTTCCAGGTGCAGATTTTCGGGACGCGAAGTGTAGTATTCCAATTCTTTGTTGCCCCAACCGTTTCCGCCGCTCTCCACGACCCATTTCGCCAGGTCCGGTGCCGAGCCGTTCGGACCGTTGAACTCATCGCTCCACGTTAGAACCCAGTCGCCACCGTGGTCCGGAGCGGCGCACACGAGTCCGCTGGCCAGGCCGCCAAACAAACATGCGAGAATCGATAGGACGCCAACAGTCCTTGTTTCGCGCAATTCTTTCCAGAGCCTTTTTACCGAATACGCCACTTCGCTGTCACTTCCAAACCGGGACAGTTTAGTCAGGCTACGCCCCAATGCGCGGATGATACACGCGGCGGCGAGGGCGCTGAATCCCCAACTCGCGGAATTTTTTCATACCACTTTCGGGGTAAAGATTTCGTTCGAAAGGACTTTCGTACCAAGCAAAACGCGTTTATCATGGCGCTCTCATTGGACCCATGTGAATCAGGCGAGCATCAAAGGGGTACGGCCCATGGTGCATTCGAAGCCTCAAACGTCCAAATCCGTTTCTCTAATCTGGCGCTACGGCCTTCCAGTTTTCTCTGTTGCAGCCGCGCTCGTGTTGGCACTCCTTGCGCAACGCTTTCAATTTAGGGGTGTCGAGATCCCCCTTTTCCTATTTGCGGTGGCCGTATCCTCTTGGTACGGCGGGCTTGGAGCCGTGGCGCTGGCTCTTGTCCTCTCATGCATCAGCTTCGACTATTTCTTCACGGAGCCCCTGTACTCGCTTAATATCACACGTTCCGATCTGCTCTACTTCCTTTCATTCTTCTTGTTCGCGTTGCTGGTCGGCTCGTTCGCATCCATTCGGCGCCGCGTCGAGCGAGAGCTTTTGCAATCCCGCGAGGAACTGAAGCAGGAAGTGGAGGAACGGTCCCGGCAGGCGAGCCTGCTCAATCTCACTCACGACTCAATATTCGTCCGTGATATGAATTTCATAATCACGTACTGGAATGACGGCGCTCAGGAGTTATACGGCTGGACACCCGAACAAGCGATCGGAAAGCATTCTCAGCAACTACTGGAGACAGTTTTCCCGACGCCCCTCGACGAGATCCTGGCGGAGCTGCATCGCACCGGCCGCTGGGAGGGTGAAATCCTGCGGACAACGGCCGACGGCAGAAAGGTGGTCGTGGCGAGTAGATGGTCGCTGCGGCGCGACGCGCAAGATCAAGCGCAGGCCATTCTTGAGACGAGCAACGATATTTCAGAGCGCAAGCGTCGCGAACAGGAAATTCGCGCGCTCAACGAAGACCTTGAAAAACGAAGCACTGAGCTTGCGGCGATCAACAAGGAATTGGAAGCCTTTGCTTATTCGGTATCGCATGACCTCCGAGCACCCCTGCGGCACATGGTCGGATTCACGGAACTCCTGCAAAAAAATGCCGCTCCCGTCTTGAATGAGAAAAGCCACCGGTTTGTGGGAATTATTCTGGAGTCAGCAAAGCGAATGGGCGATCTGATCGACGATCTTCTGGCATTTTCCAGGATAGGCCGTGCTGAAACACATAAGAAAAGCGTCAGCTTGGAACAGCTCGTGCGAGAAGCATTGAGCGAGGTTCGGCAAGAAACCCAGGGTCGCAACATCGAATGGAAAATTGGAGCATTGCCCGCCTGCTACGGGGATGGTTCGATGCTGCGCCTCGTGCTCATCAACCTCATATCAAACGCTGCTAAATTCACGCGGACTCGCCCGAAGGCCGAGATCGAAATAGGCAGCACGGACCAGAAGTCGGATCAGGTGGTAGTATTCGTTCGAGATAATGGAGTGGGCTTCGACATGAAGTACTCAGACAAGCTGTTCGGTGTGTTTCAACGCCTCCATCCGCACGACACGTTTGAGGGCACCGGCATTGGACTGGCCACCGTGCAGCGTATAATACATCGCCACGGAGGGCGAGTCTGGGCCGAGGGACAAGTGGATTCGGGCGCAACATTTTACTTCTCACTTTTCAAATCGGGAGGAGGCTGATTCATGAGCACCATCGGACGCATCCTGTTGGTTGAAGACGACCCAAAAGATGTGGAGCTTACCCTCACGGCCTTGGAGGAATACAACCTCGCCAACGAGGTGGTCGTGGCTCGAGACGGGGAGGAGGCCCTGAATACCTTTATTACCGCGGAAACTTCTCGATGCGCTCCCATGAGAACCCAGCTGTCTTGCTGCTCGATTTGAAGCTGCCGAAGGTCGACGGATTAGAGGTGCTGAAGCAAATTAAGTCGGATGCGAACCTCTGCATGATTCCCGTCGTTGTGCTGACCTCTTCCCGCGAAGAGAAAGATATGGTGACGAGTTACAAATTGGGAGTTAACGCGTATGTCGTAAAGCCCGTGGATTTCCATGAGTTTGTGAACGCCATTAGAGAGCTTGGGGTCTTTTGGGCAGTGATTAACGAGCCTCCTCCAGGAAGCGTCGGGAGGACCTGATAGGAAATGGAATCCTCCCTGCGTATTCTGTATCTCGAAGATAACAGTCGAGACGCGGAACTTGTTGAGGAAGTACTGGCAGCCGACGGTTTCGCCTGCGACGTGGTGCGTGTTGAAAATGAGGCCGATTTTGTCGCCTCGCTCGATCAAGGCGGCGGCTTTCACTTGATCTTCGCCGACTATACCCTTCCTTCCTTTGACGGCATTTCTGCATTGAAGATCGCCCGGCAAAAGCGGCCGGAGGTGCCATTCATCTTTCTCTCCGGGACGCTGGGCGAGGAAGTGGCGATTGAAGCGCTCAAGATCGGCGCGACGGACTATGTCTTCAAAACGCGATTATTCAGAATCCTCCCGTCAGTCCACCGGGCGTTGCGAGAGGCCCAGGAGAGAAACGAACGCAAGGGGGCGGAGGAGGCGCTGCGGCGAAGTGAAGCCTACTTGGCCGAGGCGGAGAGACTCAGCCACACGGGCAGCTTCGGCTGGAATGTTTCCAGCGGAGAAATCTACTGGTCCCGGGAAACGTTTCGGATATTGGGCTACGAACCGGCGGACAAGGCAACGGTTGAAATGGTGCTGCAACGGACTCACCCGGAGGACAGACATGCACTGAAACAGTTTCTGGATCAAGTTGCACAAGAAATGAAACCTTTCGAGTTCGAGCATCGGTTGCTGTTGTCTGACGGATCAATCAAGCACGTCCGCGTGGTTGGTCATCCTTCTATGAACCGCACGGGCGATCGGGAGTTTGTTGGGGCAATATCGGATGTTACTGCGGCAAGAGATGCAGAAGAGAAGATTCGTCAAGACGAGCGGGAACTTCGAGTGATCGTCGATACGATCGCTCAGCTCGTGGTTTTCCTGAGTCCCGATGGAAGGGCCCTGTACGCGAATAAGTTTACACTCGAATACACGGGTCTTTCTCTCGAAGACGTCAGGGCAGAAAGCTTTCGTGAGAGGGTCTTTCATCCAGATGATGTAGAAAGGTTGCGGGAGGAGCGCCGGCAGGCGCTGCTACGCGGCGTCCCGTTCGAAAACGAACAACGAGCGCGCAGGAAAGATGGTCAATACCGCTGGTTTTTCATGCGTTACAACGCTCTGCGGGATGAGCAGGGCCGCCCCATCCGCTGGTATGCGGCTGGAATCGACATTGAGGACCGCAAGCAGGCCGAAGAGAAAATTCGAAAAGAAAATCTGGCATTAAGGGATGAGATTGATCACTCCTTGATGTTCGAGGAAATCGTAGGCGGGTCGCCTGCCTTGCAGTCTGTCCTCGCACGTGTGGCAAAAGTAGCGCCAACTGATTCCACGGTGCTGATCACCGGCGAAACGGGCACGGGTAAGGAACTCTTCGCTCGCGCCATCCACAAGCGGTCGCCGCGCTCTCCACGAGCCTTCGTGAGCGTGAATTGTGCCTCGATACCCACAAGTTTGATTGCTTCCGAGCTGTTTGGTCATGAAAAAGGAGCTTTTACAGGGGCGCTGCAGCGGCGGCTGGGACGGTTTGAGTATGCGGAGGGAGGATCGATCTTCCTGGATGAAATCGGCGAACTGCCTGCGGAAACTCAGATAACGCTGCTGCGCGTTTTGCAGGAGCGGGAATTCGAACGAGTCGGCGGAAGCCAGACGATTCGTTCCGATGTGCGTGTGATTGCGGCAACCAACCGCGATCTGGAGAGCGCGATTGACGACGGCGCATTTCGAAGAGATCTCTTCTATCGCCTCAACGTTTTCCCGATCGAAATTCCACCCCTGCGTGAGCGCAGACAAGACATCCCAACCCTCGTCGAGTACTTTGTACACCGTTACGCGAGAAAGGCCGGCAAGAAGATAAGATCCATACGCAAGGGAACCTTGGAACTGCTCGAGTCCTATGCCTGGCCTGGAAACGTTCGAGAACTGCAGAACGTGATCGAACGATCGGTAATCTTTTGTGAATCGGATGTCTTCGCCGTGGACCCGAGCTGGCTCTCTTTTGAATCTTCCGCCCCCACGGTAAACGCAGGCCCAATCTCGAAAATGTCCCCGGTTCAACAGCGTGAGGCGATCGAGACGGCGTTGGCTGCGACCGCGGGCCGCGTTTCTGGCCCTTCCGGTGCTGCCGCCCACCTTAGCATGCCGGCCTCGACTCTCGAATCGAAGATCCGGGCCCTGAAGATCAATAAGTTTCGCTTCAAGAAGACCTGACGCTCGCGCTCTCCTCTCTGCCAGATTTCATACAGGGAATCCAGTAGTTCCGCGAAAATATCGCGAATTCGCGAAGCCCTCAGTAGCCCTCGCCTTCTTTTTCAATAACTTACAAGTGGCACGCCTCTTGCCTTAGCGAGAGAGGGCACACCGAACAATGAGGACAATTCAGCGATCTTCCAGTAGGAGAGTTTTTTTATTGCGTGGCCGAAGCCAGCCCCACGACATTGTGGAGTTGCAAAAACATTTTTCGTTGAAAGGCCGCTGGACAGACGATTGGCCTCAATCTGCGAGAGTTAACGCCAATGGATCACGACACAGTGAAATTCCTCGCCTGGTGCGAATCGGAAAGCATCAAGCCGGAAAATTGCCCAGCCTTCATTTGCCAGTGGATTGACCCGGAAAGAGGGGGAAGTAGTCAAAAATGAAGTTGAACGGCGATGCGCAAGACCACGCCAGCCAGTCAATTGCAAGGGGGATTGCTATGTTTTTCGACAATCTGGAAACTTTGCAACCGCGATTCGACGCAAGCTATTCGGGAGGCGACTTTGTTGGAATCGCCATCGATACTGAACTTCGAGCGTTGTGCCCCGGCGCAGCCCTTGGCCGATCAGGTGGTAGTAACAGCGCAGTAAAAGACGAGCGGCTCACAGAGCGGGTGCGGATTGCCCAGGAACTCCACGACACGCTGCTCCAAGGATTTGTCGCCGCCTCGATGCATCTGCACGTGGCAGTGGACCGATTGTCCTCCGAGTGTCCTGAGAAGCAAAGATTTACGGACATCGCCCAAATGGTGGACCGCGTTCTTGATGAAGGACGATGTGCGCTGCAGGGACTGCGGCCCAGGAGCGAACCTGGTGCGTCTCTCGGCGTGGCCCTCGCCCGTGTTCCGAGCGACTTAGGTTTCGCACCACCCTCCGGTTTTCGAGTCGTCGTACTCGGCAGGGAAAAAGCGCTGCGGCTGGGACTGCTTGATGAGGTTTACCGCATCGGCCGTGAAGCGATAGTGAACGCCTGCCGGCACTCGCAAGCGAAAGAAATCGAAGCAGAAGTTGAGTATCGTCCAACCGAGCTTCGGATTGCCGTGCGCGACAATGGCCGCGGGATGGGTCCCCAGGAGTTGGAAGGGGGCCGACGAGGGCACTGGGGGCTGGGCGGAATGCGAGAAAGGGCCGATCGGATCGGAGCACGACTCAGGCTTTGGAGCAGGGTCGCACTTGGAACTGAGGTCGAGTTGTGCGTGCCTGGCTGGATTGCCTTCGAGCCGCCAGAAGGCCGGTCTGCCGTTTGAATGGAGTGGCTGAGTGCAACCAAGTGGCAAACGCGAGAAAGGTGGAGGTCAAATGGTCAAGCAGCGCGAAATTCGCATCTTGAGCGTCGATGATCATCCACTTTTTCGCGAGGCGCTTCACGCGGTCATCGACAGCGAACCAGACATGCTCGTCGTCGCTGAAGCGGCTAGCGGCGCCGAGACGTTGCAAAAGTTTCGAGAACATCGGCCTGATATCACCCTGATGGACCTCAGATTACCCGATTCGAGCGGAATCGATGTGATTGCCGCTCTACGCGCGCTGTTTCCCGAGGCCCGGGTAATCCTCGTTTCCACCTATGAGGGCGAAATTGAGACACAGTGCGCACAGTTGGCCGGCGCTAAAGGGCACATCTTCAAAACAATGCATCCACGGGAGATCGTCGCTACAATCCGCGAGGTCTGCGCCGGAATGAGCTGGGTTCAACCTCCGACCCTCGACCGTCTCGGTGCCGAAGATGGGGACCAGGGTCTGACGTCAAGTGAAGTCGAAGTTCTAGCGCAGGTGGCGAGTGGAAATCGGATTCGCGATATCGGGCATCGACTGTTCATCACCGAAGAAACTGTGAGGACTCAAATAAAGCGCATCATGCGGAAATTGGGCACCCGTGATCAGACCAGCGCTTTGACTATCGCGGCTCGCCGCGGATTTATCCGATTCTAAGAGAGGGTAGGGGCAGGATTCCAGTTCAAGGCGATCGAGTTCCCCAAAAAGTGGTATTCAAATTTCTCCCTAGAGTGGTAGCGAAAAACCGTTCGATCTCGTGATGTTTTTTTCTCCGGACTCCTGCAAACTCCACAAGGAGCTTGAGAAGTGCAGTTCCTGGCCTGCTTGAATCGCAACACGCGTAGCAGAACAGGTTTCATGCCCCTGCAGAACACAAGGCCGGAGGGGAAGAACATTGACCGAATCGCACGCCATTCAAAATACAAACGGCAGGTGTGTCAGCCGGCTTGCAAATGCTAACCGACTAACGCAATGCCCCGCGAACCCAGGATTAATTGTGGGCTACCAATTCCGCTTTCGGCTTTGCGTTCAATGACCTGCGAATTGAATCTGTGCCGCTTTGGTGTGGAGTGTCGACTGCACTGTCTAAGGCTGATGGCGTATGGCTCCTCAACGAGAACAAATTGATGAGTAAGACTCTTACGCTCATCTACCTGGCGCGGCGACTGAGACCGAGTGAAGTGTCACGGGTCAACAACGCTCTGCACCTCACTACGGGATAAGAATGAATCTCGGTACCACCACAACCGTGCCCCCGTTTCCGCCGGAATATCGCACTTCCGGTTTGCTGCTGCATGTGACTTCGCTGCCCTCGCCTTATGGAGTCGGCGACGTCGGACCTGCCGCACTACGCTGGATCGATCGCCTTGCCGCTGCCGGTCAAAATTGGTGGCAGATGCTTCCGCTCGGTCCCACGGGTTACGGCAACTCGCCGTATCAATCCTTGTCGTCATTCGCTGGGAACCTGCTGCTCATCAGTCCGGACTGGCTGATTGAAGACGGATTCGTGGGGGCGGGCGACTGTCAGGCACACTCGTTTCCGGAAGACAGAATCGATTACGGAGCCGTGATTCCATTCAAGCACCGGCTTCTTGAGAAAGCCTGGGAGAATTTCAGCGCCGGCGCGCGCTCTGATTTGAAGCCGGCCTTTGAGCAATTCCGAAGCAGCCAGGCCGAGTGGTTGGAGGATTACGCGCTGTTCAGGGCACTCAAGCTCAAGTTCTACGGGGTGCATTATCTTGAGTGGCCGGCGGCGATCGTCGAGCGCCAGCCGGCAGTGCTCGACCAGATTCGACGCGAACTAACGAGCAGAATTGACCAAATTTGTTTCGGTCAGTTCCTGTTGTTCCGTCAGGGCGACCGCCTCAAGGACCACGCGCACAAAAATGGTATCCGCCTGATTGGCGATTTGCCCTTTTTTGTTTCTCCTGACTCGAGCGACGTCTGGGCTCACCCCGAGTTGTTCTTGCTGGACGAAAATCGGCGGCCACGCGTCGTTGCCGGGGTTCCGCCGGATTATTTCAGCGCACAGGGACAACTTTGGGGCAACCCCATCTACAACTGGGATGCGCTTCGGCAAGCCGGTTATCGGTGGTGCGTCTGCCGGCTGCGAGCTCTCTTGGCGCACGTCGACGTGATTCGTCTGGATCATTTCCGCGCGTTCGCTGCAGCGTGGCACGTGCCCGCAGGAAAACCGACGGCACAGTCGGGAAACTGGATTGCCGGTCCAGGCGCCGATTTCTTCCGCGTAGTCCAACGAGAGCTAGGCGCTCTGCCGCTTATTGCCGAAGATTTGGGGTTCATCACGCCCGATGTGTACGCGTTGCGCGACCAGTATCATTTGCCGGGGATGCGCGTCCTGCAGTTCGCGTTCGACGGCAAGCCCGACAATCCGTATCTCCCTTCCAACTACGGAGACGGCAACACCGTGGTGTACACCGGCACGCACGACAATCCTACGACCCGCGGCTGGTTTGAGGAGTTGCCGGATTTCGAGCGCCAGAGAGTGTCGAATTACTTGAAGTTGCGGGACAATGAAAGCAGCGAGGCCGCCCCGGCGCTGATGGGCTTGGCTTGGTCGTCAGGCGCCGCTCTTTCGATGGCTCCGCTACAGGATTTGCTGAACCTGGGGAAAGAAGCCCGGATGAACGTTCCGGGCCGTCCCGAAGGCAATTGGAGATGGCGCTCTACCGAAAGCATGCTGTGCGATCAGGCCTTCGAATGGCTGCGCAATCTGACGAAAAACTCGAACCGGCTGGGGTCCTCTCTGAGCTTGCAAACGGGAAAGACCCTGTCGGCGGTATCGCCAAACTGAGAGGAAAACTATGAAAGCGACGCAACTGCTTCACAATTTGGGCCAAAGCATCTGGCTTGACAACATCACACGGGACCTGCTCAACAGCGGCACACTCAAGGGCTATATCGCTGACCTGTCGGTTACGGGACTTACTTCAAATCCAACAATCTTCGACCACGCCATCAAGAACAGCAGCGCTTATGACGGCGCGATTCGCGAGAAGCAGAGTCAAGGCAAGTCGGGCGAGGCTCTTTTTTTCGACCTGGCACTCGAAGACATCACGCGGGCCGCTGGGTTGTTTCGCCCACTTTACGATCGGACCGATGGTGTGGACGGGTGGGTGTCGCTCGAGGTTTCGCCCGTGCTGGCCCACGACACAGCCAGCAGCCTGGCAGCAGCCAGGGACCTCCATAAGCGAGCGGGATTGCCCAACCTGTTCATCAAAATTCCGGGAACCAAGGAAGGCCTGCCTGCAATTGAGGAGGCGATCTTTGCCGGAATCCCGGTCAATGTCACTCTCCTCTTCTCCCGCGAGCAGTACTTGGCGGCCGCAGAGGCATTCCTGCGAGGTATCGAGCGGCGCATCGATGCCGGGCTGAACCCAGTTGTTGGTTCCGTCGCCTCGATGTTTGTTAGCCGTTGGGATACGGCAGTGATGGGCAAGGTGCCTGAAGCTCTGAATGACAAGCTTGGCATCGCCGTTGCCAAGCGAACGTACAAAGCTTACCGAGAGCTGCTTGCTTCTCCCCGGTGGCAGCGCGCCTTCAATTTCGGAGCGCGTCCCCAGCGGCTGCTGTGGGCAAGCACGGGAACCAAGGATCCCAAAGCGTCCGACGTTCTTTACATCAAAGCTCTCGCCGCGCCATTCACGGTCAACACGATGCCGGACGGCACTTTGAAAGCGCTCGCTGATCACGGCGACGTGGGTGCCACGCTGCCGGGAGACGGCGGCGACTGTGAGCAAGTGCTGGCGCAGTTTGGCAAGGCTGGAATCGATGTCGATGCGCTGGCCGCCAAACTTCAGGATGATGGCGCGAAGCTGTTCGTCAATTCCTGGACTGAACTGATGGGAGTCATTAACTCCAAGAGCGCCGCACTCAAGGCGGCTGTAGCCAGCTGAAGCCCCGGTCTTACGAATGGGTGCGGGCTCCACTTGGAGCCCGCGAGAATAAAGGAGAGCAAAAATATGGCAACGCCAGTGTTGACAGGAATCAAAGGCCAAGGCATCCCGCCGCTGCCCAAGCGTAAGGCATGGAAGGCGCTTCAGGCCCATTATAAGAAGATTCGAGAGCTACATTTGAGAGAACTGTTTGCAAGTGATCGAAAGCGCGGCGAGCGGATGACCTCTGAAGCTGTCGGTCTTTTTCTGGACTACTCGAAAAACCGCATCACCGATGAAACCCTCAAGCTCCTTCTCGGCCTGGCTGAGGAATCAGGGCTGCAATCGCGGATCGAAGCCATGTTTCGAGGGGAGAAGATCAACTCCACTGAGAAACGGGCGGTTCTGCATGTGGCCTTGCGCGCGCCAAAAGAGGCCTCCATCGTCGTTGACGGCCAGAACGTGGTTCCCCAAGTCCACGCTGTGCTCGACCGGATGGCGCAGTTCTCAAACCGCGTGCGGAGTGGCGAGTGGAAAGGGCATACCGGCAGGCGCATTCGAAACGTCATCAACATCGGGATTGGCGGCTCCGACCTGGGGCCGGTCATGGCTTACGAGGCGCTCAAGCATTACAGCGATCGCGCCATGACATTCCGGTTCGTTTCGAATGTGGACAGCACTGACTTCGCCGAAGCTGTCCAAGATCTCGACCCAGCGGAAACTCTGTTCATCGTTTCGTCGAAGACATTCACGACGCTGGAAACAATGACCAACGCGCACACGGCTCGCTCCTGGTCTCTGAATGGTTTTGGCGGCGACGACAAGTCCGTGGCGAAGCACTTTGTCGCTGTTTCGACAAACGCAGCGGAAGTGGCGAAGTTCGGCATCGACACGGCAAATATGTTCGGATTCTGGGACTGGGTTGGCGGGCGCTACTCGATGGACTCGGCCATCGGTCTTTCAACGATGCTGGCCATCGGTGCGGATAACTTCCAGGCCATGCTGAACGGCTTCCATCAAATGGACGAGCACTTCCGCACTATTCCGTTCGACCGCAACTTGCCGGTCCTCATGGGTCTTCTTGCACTTTGGTACAACGATTTCTTCGGCGCGCAGACGGTCGCCGTGCTGCCTTACGAACAATACCTGAAGCGATTCCCAGCTTATCTGCAGCAGTTGACGATGGAGAGCAACGGCAAACACGTCACTCTCGACGGCGCCGAGGTCACTTACGCGACTGGGCCTGTCTACTGGGGCGAGCCGGGAACGAATGGACAGCACTCTTTCTACCAGCTGATTCATCAGGGGACGCGGCTCATACCCTGCGACTTCATCGCGTTTAACAAAGCACTGAATCCGCTCGGCCGCCATCACGACATGCTCCTGGCCAACGTCTTCGCTCAAACCGAAGCTCTGGCGTTTGGGAAGACGCCTGAGCAAGTTAAGGCCGAAGGCACGCCGGATTGGCTTGTGCCACACCGGGTTTTCGAGGGTAACCGCCCGTCGAATACCATCCTTGCGGAGCAGCTGACACCGGAAACTCTCGGCAAGCTAGTCGCTCTCTACGAACACAGCGTTTTCACGCAGGGCACAATCTGGCAAATCAACTCCTTCGACCAGTGGGGCGTGGAACTGGGCAAAGTGTTGGCCCAACGCATCATTCCGGAGCTCGAGAACAAGACCGAGCCCGCGCTCAGTCACGATAGTTCAACGAACAATCTGATCAGGCGCTATCGAAAACACAAGGACGCATCACTGTGAGTGGCGCTGTAAAACTGGCTCCATCGATTCTTGCCGCGGACTTCGCGTATTTGGGGGAGAAAGTGGCGGAGGCCGAGCAGGCCGGAGCGGATCGAATCCATGTAGATGTAATGGATGGACACTTCGTGCCCAACCTTTCGATGGGGGCGCCAATCGTCAAATCGCTCCGCCGCGTGACCCGGCTACCGATGGAGATTCACCTGATGATCTCCGACCCGGATTTATTTTTGGATGAGTTTGTCGAAGCGGGTTCGGACTCTTTTCTAGTTCACTGGGAGGGCAATGCCAATCTCCACCGCACCGTGCAACGGATCAAATCTCTGGGCAAGCGTGCGGGAGTGGCCATCAACCCGGCAACGCCCGCGACGGTTTTGGAGGAAATCATACAGGA
>Ga0210396_10000664_pt1 | contig 41842 bp, 36 predicted proteins | sample IncBWH17OmetaG_FD_155466 | JGI IMG/M metagenome (GOLD analysis project Ga0210396, IMG submission 155466) | Forest soil microbial communities from Barre Woods Harvard Forest LTER site, Petersham, Massachusetts, United States - Inc-BW-H-17-O ... | reverse complement strand
TCACGGGCTGCAACAGTAAGGCAAAGAAGAGCATCAAGGCCGGGAAGGCGGCCGAGGCGAGAAGGGCGGCCTTGGCTAGGAAAGGCAGGGTGAGCGGGCAGAGATCGAGCAGTAAGACAAGGGTGGCCGCGAACGGGAGGGCAAGCAAATGACGCTCAGAACAACAGTCCAGCCCCACCAGCGGCAGGCGATCGTCCGGGCTGCCCTGAGACTCGCCGCGATCGCTCTAGTAGCGGTGCTCGTGGCGGCTGTGGCGGCGAGCGCCGCGCGAGCGGCAGCGCCGGTCAAGGAGATCTTCTCAGGCGAGATCACAAACGGCTTTGAATACCCGACCGGTGTCGCGGTCAATGACGATCCGACGAGCCCCGAGCACAACGACATCTATGTCACCGACACGAGTGACCACCGTGTGCAGGTCTTGACCGCGACGGGGGTGTTCGTCGCGATGTTCGGGCTTGAAGTCAACCAGACGAAGACTCAGGTGGTGCAGGCGCTGCGCAGCAACGGGGAAACACCGACAGCGCAAGAGCTCGAAGAAGAGAACCTTTGCGCCGCCGCATCAGGCGATATCTGCAAGGGCGGTGAAGGTGGCGAAGGCCCGGAAGCGATACGCTCGCCTGAAGGGATAGCGGTAGATCCTGCCACGGGGGATGTCTATGTGCAGGACCTCGGCAACTCGCGTGTGGATGAGTACACCGCTGAAGGCGAGTTCATTTTGATGATCGGCCGTGAAGTCAACGAAACCGAGGACAACACGACAGGGGCAAGCGAAACGGAAAAGAATATTTGCACCGCAGCATCCAAAGACACCTGCAAGGAAGGCGTACGACGAGAACAAGGAAGCAGCGAACACGACGCGTTCGCGTTCGCGTTCGAAGCCGGTGGTGACATGCTCACAGTCGGCGGCCCCCAAGACCTATTGTATGTCGGGGAAGAAGGCCGTGTACAAGAGCTCAAGCCCAACGGTGAATGGGCCGGCGAATTCCCCGTCCCCGGCACCATATCCGCACTAGCGATCGACAACAACACCGACACCATCTACGCCGTCTACGGTGAAGAACCGGTCATCCACGAGTTCAACGCGGCGACCGGCACGGAACTCGCGACCTCGATCACGGTCCCCAAAGCCACCTTCGTCCGGGGGGTCGCGGTCGACGCCGCCGGACAGCTCGCTGCATCGGTATATGAAGGAGTTCCTCAGCCGTCCGACATCCGAGCTAGGCTTTTCGGAGATCTCTACGAAGCCACAGACGGCACCCTGATCTCCAGGGTCACCGATCCGAGTGAAATAGTCGCTTCAGGTGAACCAAGAACCTTCAAGGCGCTTGGGTTCAGCGAAAACGGGAACCTGTACGCGATCGCTGAATCCCACGATGTGCTGGCGTACACCCTCGAGCCGGTAGGTGAAGTGCTGGCCGGTCCCGCGACGTGCGCGCCGGGCGCGTCGAGTGGGTCCTCGCTGACGTTTGCGTGCACGCTGAACGGGGAAGTCAACCCATGGGGGATCGCCGAAACCGAAGCGCTCTTTGAATGGGGCAACACCCCGGCGTTGGGAGCGCAGACTGCCAGAGCACAGGTCGGGGCGCCCGAAGCGGTGCATGCGGTCGTGGGGCTGAGGCCGAACGAGCCACTCTACTACCGCCTCGTAGGGTACGACCACAACGTGAAACCCCCTGAAGATCTGCTCAGCGAAACGCTGACGCTCACCGAAACGCCCACGGGTAGGACGCCAAGCGTCGCGCCGCGGATCGTGGGCACCCCAACGGCGTCCTTCGCGACGTCCTTCTCAGCCGACCTCCTCGGCGAACTGAACCCTGAGAACACGAACACTACTTACGCCTTCCAGTACGCGCCGGCGTGCAGCGCCAGCGAAGACCCATGTCCGCCGATCGCACAGGCCCCCGGCATGCACGAAACCACACCCCAGCAATCCCCAGACTACGGTGCGATCGGCGCGACCGCCGAAATCAGCGGGCTACAGCCCGCGACGACCTACCGCTATACCCTCACGGCCAAGAACGAAGCAGGCCAGGAAGCGCTCAGCGAAACCGGGTCCAGTACCCTCCCACAAGGCACATTTACGACCAGTCCCGCGCCCACCGTTGCGGCGGCCACCGGCGCCCCCAGCGCTATCACCCCGACCAGCGCCCTGATCTCAGGCAGCGTAAACCCCGACGGCCAGCCGGCGACATACATCTTCGAACTCGGGGTCTATGACGGCTCCGGCACCGTCTACGGCGTCGTGCTCTCAGGGACGGTCCCCGCGGAAACACAGCCAGTAGCAGAGTCTGAGCAGCTCACCGGTCTGCAACCCGGCACTACCTACGCCTACCGCATCGTGCTCCGCAGCGGCTACGGAGAAGCCACCGGCGCCACCACAACCTTCACAACCGGAGGCCTCCCCGCAATCCTCACAGCCCCACCCACCAGCACCCTGCTCCCCACGCCCAACATCGCCTTCCCCCCTAACACCACTGCCCCCAGCAGACACGCGAAGGCGAAGAAAAAGAGGACCGAGCGCAAGAAAATCAAGTATGCGGCGCGCAAACATAACAAGCGGGCAAGAGCGCGCCACAAAACGGTCAAGCACAAGAAATAAGAGTGACAATAGCCATGTTTTGCCGGACACGCGATGCGCCTGCGTTCAAGGCGAGCATGGTCGGCTTTCACACGTTGCTATTTATGGTGGAAAACGACGTTTAACCGATTGACAGCGCCATCGGCTGCTGGCTAGTATCGGTTCACGGTGACTTCAACAGGGCCGCTGCGACGGGTATCTGCCGCGGTCTTCGTCACCGGTTCGCTACATCAACCACTCATAGGAAGGTGCGTATGAAAACGATCAAGATGTCGCTTGTTGGCCTCGCCGCTGTGGTCGCTCTGACGGCGCTATCCGCGACAGCCGCCTCGGCACATATGTGGAGGCTGCATAGCGAAAAGCTAGAAACAGCCGAAAAGTTCCATTCGACGCAGGAGCTGCGGTTCACCGAAAGAACTGGCCTTGAAATCGAATGCTCGGTTTTCGAGGAAGGGACCGTCGGCCCGGGTGCGGTCGGCGAAATCAAGAGCGTCAAAGCAAGCGAATGCCATTCCTTCCGGGGCTGCGAATCCAGCCACAGCATCGAAGTCGAACCCCAGAGCGGCCTGCCCTGGAAGACCGAACTCGTCACGCTCTACGAAGGGCTACGCAACCGCATCACGACAACCAACGCAAAATGGAAGATCCACTGCACACTCTCAGGGATGAGCTGGACCAACTACTGCGAAGTCACGCCGAACATGGCCATCGTAAACGCCAAAACCAGCGCAGAAGAGGTCTATGACGGCAAAGCGCCCTACGGCAACTGCGTCAACGGCCCAGGAGGGAACTTCAACACAAAAGGCGGCGGAGTCCTCTTGAACCCGGAAAGCATACCCTTCCAGGCCGAATAGCAGCGGAACCAACCCAACTCTAGGGCTCCGCAGAACACGCGGAGTCCGCCTGCCAAGCGAAACGCAGGGCTGGCAGCACACGGCGACCATAGCTGGACGGGGCCCCGGGCCCCGTCCAGCTCAGCCGACCAAGCGCCAAGAGCGAGCAAATTCAAGGACGAGCCCGAGACCCAGGCTCTGCGTCAAGCGCTCGCGGACTGGCCGGTTCGCGTCACGAGCGAGCTGATCCGCGTCGAGGTGATCTGCACGGCACGACGACTCGGCGACCCGCTCGAGCGCGCGAAGACGGCACTCACCCGCCTGACCTTGCTGCCCCTGACCGCTGAGATCATCGACCTCGCCACCGGCGAACATCGTCCAGCGCTCCGAGCGCTGGACGCACTGCGAGCCGCAACCGCCGCGCCGCGGCGGCGGAGAGCGGCGGCGCGCTCGCAATCGCGATCATCGGGGCGTTGGCGTTGCCGCGGGGTACTGTCGGCACTACCGAGGCGTCGCCCACGCGCTGCCCAACTCCACGGACGCGCAGTTCGGTGTCCACGGCGGCGGGCGGCGTTGGTGGACGAGGCGAGCCTCTATTCCGGGCGAGTGCTCAGGTCCAGACTGACGGGGGGACAGTGACCGGCCCGGCTGGGATGAGTGTGGCGACGGAGACGTGTGGCCAGCTGAGGCCGTTGAAGTTCAGTGTGACCCGCTGCGAGTACTGGATCTGCGGTGAGGTGACGGTGATCGGCCTGGGCTCGGGGATCGGTATCGGCGGCCGTACGATGAATTGCGGGAGGGGGTGCCCGGGCTCGCCGGGCGCGGGCTTGATGGCGAGGGGCGCGTCGCCGGGACTGATCGGCGGCACGATGATCGTGTGCTCGACCTCCTCGATCCAGAAGGTGGCGGTCATCTCGATTGTCTGGGCGTTCTGTCCGGGCGCGTTCGGGTTGGTGAGGGCTCCGGGGTTGCCCAGTAGGAATGCGATGTTGTCCGTGCCGCCGCCGAACAGCGGCGAGGCGGGTGCGGTGGAGATGTTGATTTCGGTGGTGGCGAGGATTTTGAGGCCCGCGAGGTGGTTGCGTAGGACTGTGTTGGGGTCGTCGAGGATCGCCTGGGTGATCGTGCCCGCTTTGATGAAGGCCGTGAGGTCTTGTGGGATGCGGGCTGCCGTGGCGTTGGCTGCATCTTGGCTGGGGAAGCCGATCTCTGCCGCCGGGTTGCCTGCCGCGAAAGGGGTGATCGGCGCTGGCGGGATTGTGGGTGCGCCGGGGAAGCTGCGGGAGGTGCCCTGCGCGCAGATGGTGGTGCCGTGTGGGATCGAGGCCATGCGCACGAGTGTCGGTCCCTCCGCGGGATCGGTGGTCGTGGGCACGGCCATCCACAATCCTGGCTCGAGGTGGATGCCGGTGCTCTGCCCGGTGGTGATGTCGTTGATGGCCTGTAGGTAAGGGACGCCGTTGAGGAATGCGTCGGCTTGAACCATGCCGCGGTTGGGAACGTTGCCGAGCGCTGGCGAGAAGGCGAGAGTCTCGCTTGTCAGGTTTAGCTCGAGGATGTTGTCGCCGCCGGCGGGGTGCGGAAGGGGCGTTTGGGTCTGAGGGCTATCGGGGCGGAAGATCGTGTTGAAGCCGCTGCCCGTCCAGGTGCCGGTGAACGCTGCGAGGGGGCCCAGAGACGGCGGCGGCGTCGATGGGAGAGTGATGCGTGGGCCGGCTTTGACCTCGTCGAAAGCGAAGTTCGTGTGGATCTCTGTCTGCGGCGGATCGTGCGGGGGGGTGCCTCCGCTGTCCAGGGCTGCGTTGATGTCCTGCTCGCTGTCGGTCATTTTTTTTTAGCCCCTTGAGGTTTGATGGTGGTGACCCTCCCGCTCTCCAAGTTCAGTTCGAACACGTCTTCGCTAGGTTGGGCTGCCTGGGAGTGGAAGGTGCCGGTGATTGTCTTTGGCGCCGCTTTGAGGTCGATCGTGACTGTCAGATAGCCGAGCTCGGGGATCGGCTGGATCGCCATTTCGTAGTTGCCGACGTCGGTGCCGGCAGCGGGCAGGTCGGCGCGCGGCCTGTTGAGCAGGTGCCCGCCGCTGCCGGCGACGATGTAGGGGATCTCCCGTTCTTTGATCTGGCGGTTGAATCGCTGGTAGAGATGGGCGTGTCCGGAGAGCACGACGTCTGGCCACAACCCTGCCTTGGCGCAGACGGCGTCGATCTCGTTGGCCATCACAGGTGAGCTCCCGTGGGTTCCGTCGAAGGAGACGGGCGGATGGTGCATCGCGAGCACGACAGCCCGCTTCAGTTCCTCCCGTTCGGGTTTCAGCCGTTCCAGTTCGGCTTGCAGGAACGCGAGCTGGTCGTCGGGTAGCGCAAAGCGACCGCCCTGGGAGGAGATCACGCCGGGGTGCTCGAGGACGTTGGAGTACAGACCGATGATCGAAACGCAGGGCGCGTCGAGCGTGAAGTACACCCCCGGCTGGGTCATCGTCGTTCGCGCGACCCCCGGCGCGTCCGGTGATGAGGCGGGCGCATTCGCGCAGAAGTTACGCAGGAACGCTTCAAGGGTCGGCGCGACAGGCGTATTCGGGTCCGGACCGTATACAGCGCCATCGTGGTTCCCGGCGAGCGCGAAGATCGGCCGGTCGTAACGACGGAACGGCTCGTAGAACTGGTCGTAGTAGTACTGGCTCTCGCCGAAGCTATACACGGCATCGCCGAGATGAAACAGGAACGCCGGCGCCGCACCCTCGGGATGTTCGACCTCGGCGGCCATCGCATCGGTGACAGCGTGCTCACCGCCGATTAGCGACTCGGTGTTCGCTCCAGTGTCACCGACGGCGTGGAACGCGACGACCTGTCCCTCGACGATCGGCTGCAGCAGCCGAGGTCCCAGAATCTGCGAAAGATCGATTCGCGGCGGATCCGGGAGCGGCCTCGGGAACGGCTGGATCTCGTTCTGGTGTTCCTTGTAGTAGCCGGTCGTGTAGTAGCGCTCGTCGACATTCGGCTCGTGGAAGGAGACCTCATCGTTCCCCGGGTCCGGGTCGGCGAACAGCCGCACCGGGTCCGCGAACTGATGGCCACTCGCGGCGTTGCCGGCGACGTGACCAACCAAACCGTCGAGCTCTTCGGGTATAGCCTCGTTCCCGTTCTTCTTGTCTTTCGGCACGACCTAACCTCGCCTTCGCTCGGCGCCGACACGCTCACGCTGTCCGTCACACGCTGCCCCTGACGACCCGACAAGCTCTAGTCGTCTCGCCGGAACTTACTCCGTCGAGGAGGCGCGGTCAAGTCCAACCATCCGAGCATTACAGTTTCTTGACATCTGCGGTGCCCACCTCACAGCCTGGTTTCGGGTGGTCCAGTTCCAGTAGGGTCCTCATCCCGGCGTTTCGCGGTGATGGTCGAGAAGCTCGCGCTGCAAAGCTGGCGCTCAGCTCTGGGTGATTTCGGTGCCGGCGAGGCTTGCGAGTAGTTGGGTTGCGGCGGTTTCGAATCGCTCGATCGCGTTGTAGGGGCGTGAGACGAGCATGGCGCCCTCGAGGCCGCTGACGATGCTTCTCGCCGTGTCAGCGGCGGTGTTGCTGAAGCGCAGGCTTCCGTCGTCGCGGCCCTGTTCGAGGACGAGCGCGAGCCACGTCTCGTTGTCGTCGAGGAACGCGACGATGGCGTCGCGGATTGGGCCGGGGAGGGTCTGGTACTCGGCGGCGAGCATGCCGCAGAGGCACATTCGTTCTCGGCGCAGCACGTCGGCGTAGAGGCCCGCGTATGCGTGGAGCTTGGCGGGGGGAAGCGTGAGGCTTGCGTCGATGGCGGCAAGCGCCTGCGCGAAGCGCTCGGCGTAGCGGGCGATGAGGGCCTCGCCGAGCTCGGCCTTGCTGGGGAAGTGGTAATGAAGGCTGGCCTTGGTGAGGGTGAGCTCGGTGGCTATGTCGGCGTAGCTGAAGCCGTTGAAGCCGCGGACCTGGACGAGTCGTTCCCCGACGTCGAGGATCCGCGAGCGCGTGTTGGCGGGACGCCGGTCGGCGTCAGGCGCCTCGGAGCCGAGCGTCGTGTTGGGTGCTCTTACAGCCATCGCAGCATCCTCGCAGGCGTCCTTGACTTCTTACCAATTGGTAGGTAGGATAGCGGCCTACCCTACGATTGGAGGAGCTATGTCCCGCAAGTACATCGACTGCCGCGAGATGCCGAGCGAGAACAACTGCGATCTGGCGATGGCCGGCAGCGACGAGCACGTCCTCAACGCTGCCGTCACGCACGCCGTGACGGCCCACGGACACGAGGACACGCCACAACTGCGCGAGCAGATCTCACAGCTCCTCAAAGACGAGATCCCGGGCGCAATCGCCTAGCCGACCGCCCGGGCTGAGCATCAGCCAGACGCGGGGTAGAGGCTCACTCGAGGAGCTCGCCGAAGTCCAGGCCCAGGCCGGCCGCAGCGATCAGGTCGCCCGTATCGCCCAGAACGTCGAAGAGGTACTCATCGACGGCGCCTACGAGGTCGTCGAGACGCTCGGATAATCCGTCACCGTCGTAGGCCGTCGCGTCGGCGCTGGCGTGGGACTGCATCACAGCCTTCGGTGTCCTCGCGTGGAGAGCGAGTCGCTCGATCCGCGAGCTCGAGATGCGGCCACGGATGCGCCCGATCCTCAAGGTCCGAACGTGCGCGGCCGACAGCCGCACCATGAAGGCGCGTCCCACGATCGTCGCGCTGTGCGCCGCGGCGATCATCGCCGTCGTGGCGCTCGTGCTCGCCAGCGGCGGGTCGGGGAGCTCGAACGTCGCGAAGGTCCCCTCCGGGACGTTCGCCGAGGCCGCCGACGTGACGACCCAAGCCGGCGGCGCCCAGGTAGCGATCGCGGGCACCGTCAGCGCACCCGATCTCTCGACGTCGCTCACGCTGAGCGGCACCGGTCACGTCAACTTCGATCCCAGCGAAGCCCAGCTCACGTTCACGATGAGCGGGTTTCCCGCCACCGTGCAGGCCGAGATTCCTGGCGGGACGCTGACGATGAACGAGATCTACAAGTCCGCCACGCTCTACATGGAATCCTCGCTGTTCGCCGGCAAGCTTCCCGATGGCGCGCGCTGGATCAAGCTCGACCTCGCCAGCGTGAGCGAGGCGATGGGCCTCGACCCAAGCTCGCTCGCCAGCAGCGGCGCCAACCCCGCGCAGTACCTCAGCTATCTCAAGGACGGCGCCGGAACGGCCACCGTCGTTGGTCACGAAGCCGTGCGCGGCGTCCCCACCACCCATTACCAGAGCGAGCTCAACCTGCTGAAGGCCGCCGAAGCTCAGCCCGGCACCAACCGCGCGCAGGCGCGCGCCGCATTTCAGAAGCTCGTCGCCGAGACCGGCCAGAGTAGCCTCCCCGTCGAAGTCTGGCTCGACGCTCAAGACCATGTCCGGCGGATGTCGCTCACGATCGACACCGCCGCCGGCGGGAATGACGTGCAGACCAAAATGCGGTCCGAATACTTCGACTTCGGTGCGACCTCGAGCGTGACCCCGCCGGCAGAAGCCGAAGTTTACGACGCCACCGAAAGCGCGCTGCAGGGTCTGGGCGCCGGCTGACCGGCCTGAGCGCTGGCTGCGGATCTCGGCGCCAGCTGACGATGCTGGGCGTCGAGCGCGTCGAATGGCGCGCTCGCGCATTCGTTCCTATCCTGCACCTCGCCGATGCCCCAAGCTCGCGACCGCCCTCCGCCGTCGACCGCCGCCCGCGATCCCGCCGCGCGTGTGATGGCGCCAGGCACGGTCGACTCCGATCCCGCCGGCCGCGCGAGACCGCCAGGCACGGTCGGGGATTGCCGCGAGTACGCGTCGGCTGCGGCTCCTCCAATCGAGCTTCGGGCAAGGCACGGTGGTCGCTGTTGAGACGTGCGAGCCATCTACAAACGTGAGCGAGGCAGCAAACGGAAACCCCCCCCGCGGGCAGCGGTCCGGCAGAAGTATGCCCTGGGGCCGGTAGCGAACGACCTTGCCGCGGACGCGTTCGTAGTAGATGAGCCCGTCCGGTCCGAGCGTGACACGCAGTTTGACGAACGCGACGTCGGGCGCCCCGGGGAAGCTGGGGACGAGCGGCAGCTCGATCTGGACGCGTTCACTGTCTGGCGCTGGGAGCAGCAGGCCGGAGAAGATGACCTGCGCGATTGCGGGTGCTTCGCCGCTCGCGTAGAACAGGAGTGCGAGATGTCCGTCCGCTTCCGGCGCGCGAACGACCGCTACGTTGGCCGTCTCGTGAAGGAGCGTCGGTCCGACCGGGATCTCGGCGAGCGCACTGCCGCGCCCCATCCAGGAGTCGGGCGGGCAGCCCTGCGGACCTAGGGCCTCGAGCCTGGCCCGCGAGCAGGTGCTGAGCCCAAGACCACTCACGGTGATGCCGATGTCCGGCTCGAGCAGTTCGACTTCGGTAAGTGCGGGAGGCGCCCCGTCGGTGGGCGTCGCGATATCGAGGCCGATCGCCATCGACGTGGCCTGGCCGAGGCGCTCGGGTGTCAGCGCGACGTGGAGCGTGGCCAACGGCGCGGTGTAGGCGGCTGCAGGTGGCCACGCGGCGGCCACGAGCACCGCCACGAGACCGCGAGCTAGGTGCCCGCCCCGCGCTCTGCCCGGCAGACTCAGTATGAGAATCTGCCAGTTGTCTGTATCACGAGGGCGTAGGTCCGCCGGTCGAAGGTGCCATACAGCCCGGCGCTTCCGTGGGCGTGGCTGTAGCGGCCCGTGCCGCCGGTGACCGTGAACGAGCCGCTGAAGCTCTCGTAGCGCCCCGAGCCGCGCGTAGTAGCTCGCCCGTTGCCTGCGATCGAGCCGCCGCGGGTACGGATGCTAAAGGTGCCGCTCAAGACCGCGCCCGTACGAAATTTGGCTCGCATCGAGCCCGGGAGCGCACCGATTACCGGTCCTTCCTCGAAGAGCTCGGCGTCTTCGGGCCTGACCAAGTGCAGATGTGCGGTGGCGGTGCCGTCGAGCGAGCGCGCGGCGCGCGCGGTCGCGCGGGATCCGGCGGCGGCGGAGTCGGCTGCGCTCGCCGACATGCCACCCCAGGCCGCGAAGAGCGCAAGTGCCGCCACCGCGGCGGGGAGTCCACGAAGGCTGTGACGGCTATTCACGCTGCTCCCCAACGACCCGACGCTGGCAATGTGACCTCCCGACCCATATTGCGGCCGCCCAACATATCTCTATCTGGGAAAGATTCTATAGGTCGGCGCGAACGGAAGTGGGACCGCTAGTGGCACGATCGTCGATCTGCCGCTGGTTGGACCGCTTCGACAACTCGTGCCAGATCGACGCGGTCTCCGACTACGTACGGCGCCTACTGCGCTCCCCCGTAGACCGTGAGGCGGTGCTTGGCGACAAGCAAGTGTCTGCGCCACGCCGGCACGACCACACGCCCCGCCATCGCTCCAAAGCCGTCTCGTTCGATCTGGCGCAAGATCTCGCGATAGAGCGTCGCGGAGACCGCCATGCCGCGCCGTCCGCGCGGAAGGAGTGGGATCGCGTCGAGGCCCTCTTCGTATAGCCGGTCGGCGCGGGCGATCTGGTCTCGCAGAAGCTCCGCGCGCGCGCCCGGCGCAGGGAGTCCGAAGCGGTCGATCGTGGTGCGCGCGACGTACAGACGGCCACGCGCGTGATCCTCGTCGATGTCGCGCAGGATGTTGGTCCGCTGAAAGGCTCTGCCGAGGCTGGCCATCTTGCTCTCGGCCCGCGGATCGGATGTGCCGAAGATCCTGGCCAGCACGACCCCGACCGCGCCGCCCACGCACTGGCAGTAGCGTTCGAGGTCGCCTTCGGTCTCGATCGCATTACCGGCCAGATCGTCTCGCATTCCCCGGCAGAATTCGATCAACGCTGCAGGCGGCAGCGGGTGGCGCTGCGCGAGCTCGATGAGGATGCGCGTCTCAGGGGTATCCGCCTCCTCGCCCGCCGCCCAGGACTCGATCGCCTCTACTCGCCGAGCTGCCCCGGGGTCGCGCTCGTCCACGAGGTCGTCGATCGTGCGCAGCACTCGGTAGAGCTGACGGGCATCTCTCTGGAGGTCGCTTGGTAGAAGACGGATGGCGGCGCTGAAAGTGCTCGCATCCAGGCCGGACGCAAAGTCGCTCGGCTGCTCCGTCGTACCGGGGGTCATCGCGCGCGCGAGCACATGCCAATGATTGCATCGCTCGACTTGACGGCAGCGCCGCCGCACGTCTGACGCCGAATTGGTGGGGTGGCTAGTCGGCGAGGACGCGCTCACTCGGTCGAGAAGGCCGCTCGCGGCTGCAGTCGAACTGTCTGTATCGCCGCGAGCAACGAGGCCACGACCGAGATGCCGCCGACGATCGCAATCGTGCGCAGTCCAAGCTGCCATGCCGGTATGAACTGGACCGGAGCGCCGGTGGTCTGGTGTAGCCAGCCGTCGATCAGGTCTTGGCCAGCAAAGCCCGCGGCCATGCCGATGATTCCTCCCGCGATCAGCAGCGATCCGCTCTCGTAGAAGATGAGCCTGGCGAACTGGCTGAAACCCATGCCGATCGACATCAGCGAGTCGAGCCTCCCGCGTCGCTGCCGGGTGGCGGCGATCATCAATGCGATGACCGACGCGACGGAGGCCACCAACACGACGATGGTCGTGTCGTTGAGCCGTGCGAGGGTGCTGCCCAGCACCGCACTGATTTCCGATCGTCGTTCGTCGGTGGTCTCGACCGTGAGCGCCGAGTCGCTTGCAAACGCCGCTTCGACGGCGCGCTTGCCCTGTTCGATCGAGGTGCCGGGCTCGAGCACTACCGAGAGCTGGGAGGCGTCGGCGCTACCCCACAGCCTCGCATGTTCCTCGCTGTTCATGACGATCGCGCCCGGGAGCCAGCCGTAGTCTGCGAGCGTCGCGGCGAGTCGCAGGGTGGCTCTGCCCGTGGGGGTCGGAATCGTGAAGCGCTCGCCGAGACGCAGCCGATCTTCACGGGCGATCGTTTGGCTGATCGCCACCCAGCCGCCTTCGCGTAGACGTCTGTCGGCGGTCGCGAGCGAGCCTTCCAAGAGTTGGCTCGGGGCTATCTGCGGGAGTTGCGGCGGAACGCCGAGGACCCACACCCGCCTCCCCGGCAGATCGAGAAACGAGTTGCGCCACGGCAACACCCCGCTCACCACGCCCAGGCGCTGCAAGCGCCGTTGGGTTTCCGCGTACGCGAAGGGCTGCGTCATGTAGACGTTCTCCGGTCCACCGGGCTTGACCCAGATGCTCGCACCCGAGAGCAGATCCGTGGCGCCCCTACGCACGGCGTGTTGGACGTCGGAGACCGCGCCGCCGATCAGGACCATCAGGAAGACGGCGACGGTTCCCGTGGCAAGGAGGGCAACCGACCGGGTGGGGGAGCTGCGAAGCTCGGCGATGGCCAGGCGCGCGGCGGGGTCGCTCGAATGCCGCGATGCCGCGTGCGCGAGCTCGAGCAGATAACGCAGGATCATCGGCAAGCAGATCACCAGGCCCGCCGCGAAAGCCACGAGCGCCGGCACCGTCGTCGTGGGTCGCAGCGTCGCCGCGACCAGGGACCCGCCGACGAGCAGGGCTCCGCAGAGGAATACCGCCGTCTCCGAGAGGCGCAGCTTGCGTGCGAGCGAAAGTGTGCGCCCCAGCGCTTCCGGCTCAGCTGCGGCGCCCGCGCGCAGCGCCACGACCGCCGGCAACGCCGCCGCCGTGAAGGCCGCGAGCATGCCGCCAGCCAGCGCGATGGCCACCGTCTGTGCGCCGATCACGCGCTGGCCGCCGATCGCGAATGCTGCCTCGATGTAGCCGGGCACGGTGCGGTAGGCGAGGAGCGAGATGACATCACCGGCGAGTAGGCCGAGTACCGCGCCGGCGACGCCGAGCAGAACGGCGTCGAAGGCAAGCGAGGCGACGATCATCGAATCCGGCGTGCCGGTCTCGATCAGGTAGACGATGAAGCGCCGGCGCTCCTCACTTGCCAGCAATAGCGCGTTGTAGGCGAGAATGACGCCGGCGACGAGGCTGATCGCGCTGAACAGCAGCGTCACCTGCTTTTCGGGTCCGGCGGCGTTGCCGAGGAGCTTCGCTTCGGTATCGACCGAGCGCGCATTCAAGGTGGCGCCAAAGCGGGCGCTGAGCGAGCGGCGCAGCGCGGCTTCGCGTCCCGCCTTGGGCTCGATCAAGATCCGCGTCAGGCGACCCGGCGCTTCGGCAAGACTCTGCACGATGGGCAGCGGAGCCGCGGCGATCGGGCTTTCCGCGACCGCCCCGATCTTGTCGCTGGGGACGGTCGCGTCGAGCGCGAGGTGCTGGAGGCGTGCGCCGACCTCGATCGTGACCGTGCTGCCGGGGCTGGCCCCGATCGCATGCGCAGTCGGTTCGGTCAAGATGAGCAACCCGCGCTGCGCGCTTTCGCCGGCCCGCTGGAACTGCACGGAGAGCGCGCCCCCGAGCGAGCCGATCTGTTCGGTTGAGCCAACGAGGGTCAGAGCCCTGCGACCACGCGGTCCGACGGCAACGATCGGTTGGGCGAAGATCGGTGCTGCCGCCCGCACGTCGGGCATGTGTTCGACCTCTTCGGCGATGTGCTCAGTGAAGCCTTCCGGTCCTCGCGAGGCCAGTTCGAGCGTCGCGCGGCCCGCCACCCCATGCGCGATTTCTTCGAAGGAGCCCGTGATGCTGCGGTTGGCGACCTGAACGGCGAACAGCAGCGAGACGCCGGCTGCGACCCCCACGACTGCCATCAGCTCGCGCAGTGGCTGCACCCGCAAATGGCGCCTGTAGAACAGCAGCAGAGTCCGCAGGTATTCGATCATTCGCTGATCGCCAGCTGCGGCTCCAGGTCGGCTTCGGTCAGCTTGCCGTCGCGCATCCCGAGCACGCGATCGGCATAGCGCGCGACCCGCGCGTCGTGCGTCACCAGGACCGTGGCCGCGCCCCGTTCGCGGGGCAGCGCGCTCAACAGATCGAGCACCGCATCCCCGGTCTCGCTGTCGAGGTTGCCCGTCGGCTCGTCCGCAAGGATGAGCTTTGGCTCGCCGACGAGCGCCCGCGCGATCGCGACTCGCTGCTGCTCGCCACCGGACAGCTTCGCCGGGGTGTGGCTCGAGCGGTGCCCGAGGCCCACCGCGCCGAGCGCGGCCAGCGCCCGCTCGCGTGCCTCGCGGTGGTGGACGCCGCGCAGCAGAAGGGGCATCGCGGCATTCTCCTCGGCGGTGAGACCAGCGACCAGGTTAAAGCTCTGAAAGACGAACCCCAGCTCGGTCCGCCGGTAGGAGAGCACCTCGCGCTTGGGCAGCGCGGCGAGATCGCGCGCTTGGAAGCGCACGCTGCCGGCGTCCGCTCGTAGAAGACCTGCCGCGAGCAGCAACAGCGTCGTCTTGCCCGAGCCGCTTGGACCGAAGATTGCGACCAGCTCGCCCTCGCCAACGCTCATGCTCACGTCGTCGACGGCGGTGATCGCTCCGCCGGGACTCTCGTAATGCTTGCTCGCGCGCTCCAGCTCAAGCATCGGCCGCGACTCGGCGTGACCCGGGCTGCGGGAAGTTGTAGACCTTGCCGCGCTCGCTCATAGGCTCGGGATTGATGAGCCTGCCGTCGCGCAGGTAGAGGATTGGGTCCGCGCGCAGGAGCGCCTGCGCGTCGCTGGCGGTGACGAGCACCGCGACCCGAGCCTCGCGTGCGAGCGAAGAGAGCAGCACCATGATCCCTTCCTGTTCGACCACCGAGAGGTTCGACGCCGGCCCGTCGGCCAGCAGCAGCTGAGGCTCGCCGACGAGCGCGCGAGCGATGGCAACGCGCTGGCGCTCGCCGTCGGAGAGCTCGTCCAACTCCATCTCCAGGCATTGCTCGGCCTCGCACGCCAGCAGCGCCTCGTGCACGCGACGCTCGACGCTGCGACGACCGCAGTGATCCACAAGCAGAGGCAGTGCGACATGATCGAGCACGCTGAGTCGCTCCTGCCAGGTCTGTGCCGCCCAGATGCAGGCGATCTCGCGCCTGCGAAACCGCGTCCGCTCGACTGTGGACATCCAATCGAGGCGCACGCCGCGATAGGTAACCGTGCCGCTGTCCGGTGCCCGCAGGCCGGCGGCGATCCGCAAGAGCGTAGTCTTGCCGGAGCCACTCGGACCGAAGATACCCGTGATCTGGCCACGCTCGAGCTCGAGGGAGACGCCGTCGAGCGCGAGCCTGCTCCCGCCGGGCCTGCTGTAGCGCTTGGATATCCGCTCGAGGCGCAGCATCTGCTCAGCGTACCTCTCGGCCCATGCCCGGACGCGGGGTGCGGGCGTGCCCGGATGCGACTCGGTCAGCCATCGCGATCCTGCTCGCGCATGCCGGGTACCGCTTGCAGTTCTCTGGCTGCGATCCTTCCGAACAGTTGTTCGCGGGCGTCCTCGCGGTTGCGCGCCTCTTGCGCCGCCGGAGCGCGCGAGCGCGCGGGCGCCGATGGCCAGATCGCGTCGCGGTTCAGTAGCCAGGAGATCCGCTCGCGAGCGTGTCGGGCCCAGCCGAGCTCGCCTTCGAGTTGGGTGATGTCGGCGCTCAGGTTCAGGCGCAGAAGTTCGTGATCGGCCCGCACCCGCAATCCCCCCAGCGGGATCGCTTCTCGCAGGCGCAGATGCTCCTTCAAGCGGCTCGCGCAGTCATGCTCGTAGGCATCGATCTCCTGCAGGGTGTCCTGCAGGCGCTCGGGACCGGCGAGGGTGATCTTCACCAGCAACGGTCGGCGCGAGAGCCGAGCTGTGCTCATGGTCTCATCGAACCAGCGCGAGAACTCCTCGGCACCGCTGTCGGTGATCGTGAAGACGTGCCGGTCGGTTCGCTCCTCCGCGGCGGCGACGCGCTCGATCAGCCCATCTTCCTCCAGTCGCTCGATCGTTTTATAGAGCTGGCCGGAGTTGATGGCCCACGCGGGGCCGAGACGCTCCTGCAAGAGCTCGCCGAGCTGGTAGGGGTAGGCAGGTCGCCGTAGCAGCAACCCCAGCAACGCATGCTTGGCAGACACACAACCTCCCCGTGGATGACGACCCGACGCCACCCATCCTCACGGATGGGAGCGTTCCACAGAGAAAAACTCTACACCCGGCACCGGATCGGCGTCAACCCCGTTGACAAACACCTACTTAAAGGTCGCCGAAAGCACTCGCGTATTGCCCTTGCCCCGCGCGGCGACCGCGGGCTGGATCCCACCCCAACCGGTAGACGACGTGCCAGGGAGCGGAAGTGGGGCGCGGATCCACGAAGACGTGACGCGCCCTGCCAAAGCTTCGATCTCAACTGTTGATCGTATCTCGGAAAGCCTACTTAAAGGTATTGACCTGCGCGTGGCGTTCGACACGATGTATTGCATGAGGATGGACGCGAGCACAAGCCAGGTGCCGACAGATCCGATGGTCGGTCCTCTCAGGTGCTGGTGCTCCACGTCCGTCTTCGGGATGGGGGCCGGAGCAACGCCGACCGTGGGCCGGGCGCGTAGTAGCCGCGCCCGGCCGCGGACGGCGCAGGCTTCCCCACCTCGCGTTCGCGCCCGCAAGAGCTGCAGACCCTCGTGGCGACCCCCCGCGAGGTGTCCCAGCCGGTGTCTCCGATCCGCGGTCCCGGGCGGAGGCATCACTTGGGGCGGCTCACCAAGCACGGCATCGCGATTAGCACTCGCCGCGGCTTGGCGTCGCCCTGGCGCGCCGAGGGGGAAGGTTCGTGCGGGCACCTGCCATTGGGGAGGGGGCAGGCTGCCCGCACGATCTACACGCATACGTGTCTCGCGGCCGCCTTTGCCCCGGCGTGGGGGCCGTTGCATGCTGTGGCCCGCGATCGCTTTTGCGCCATGGACGACCTAGCGGCGCACGTGCGGCTGGCGTCACGCCCCCACGGCGGACCAGCGCTGTCCGTAGCGGTCGATGCGCTGGGCGCCGCAGGCGACGGCACGAGCGGCGACCGCACGAGCGGCGACGGCACGAGCGGCGACGGTGCGGCCTATATCAGAGTTGCCTCGGCGCGCGAGCTGCGCGCGATGTGCGCCGTGATCCGGCGCCCCGCGCGAGACTATCCGGTGGTGGGGTTGAGCTGCCGGCCGGGCGAAGGCGAGCCGGCACTGCCGGTCCAGCGGGTGCGTGAGATCATCGGGCCGGGCGTCCCGATATACGTGATCGAGGCGCAGCAGGCGCGCGTGACGAGGGTGCTGCTCCCCCCGCGCCACGGTGTCTTCGGCGGTGCCGCGCGGGTGTGGTGGCCGGGGGTCGGCGAGCACAGTGACCCGTTGGATCATCCGCTGGTCTTCAACCACACGGGTGTCTACGGTGAGCGCGCGCTGGAGCAGCTCGCCGACGAGCTCAAGGTGCGCTCGGTGCAGCCGGTGGAGCTCACCGAGGGCCAGCGTCTGCTGCTCCAGGAGCGCCTGCGGGTTCGCGCCGAGAAGCGCAATCGCGAGCTCGCGGAGCAGTTGCATGTGCTCCAACACGAGTGCAACGAGCTTGAACGGCGCGCTCTGCACGCCGAGCGCAGCCTCGGGGTCAGCGGCCGGGAGGCGGGTTCGAGGGGCAAAACCGTGGATGACACCGGGGCGCGGTGCGTCGCGCTGACTGAGCGACGCTCTACGCCGGCCGACTTGGGCGAGCGACTGCACCTGCTGATCGTCCGGCAGTGGGCGCAGACACTCAAGGACCCACATGACTGGGCGGAGCGGCCGTTGGTCAGTTACAGCTTCAGCGACCGGTTCATGAATGCCTTGACGCGTCAGGCCAATCCGCCGCTGGCAAGGATCGCCTGGGTGTGCGCGATGGTGGCCTGCGGTCTCGCGCCCAAGCTGGAGGGGATAGCGCCGCGTCCGCTGCTCGCCGGCAGAGGCGCCAAGCAGGTCGTGCGGGAGGATGGCGCGAAGGGCTGGCGATGCAATCTCAAACACAGCTCCCACGGCGGCTTGCGTTTGCACTACTGGGTCCACCCCTCGGGGCGGATCGAGTTCGACGCGTTTGGCAGCATCGGCGAACTGGGGCGGCCATGAGATCGCGTTTCGCCTCGAAGGGCCCGACCAAGCCGTCGCCGATGGCAATCCAGTTCGGCATCGCGAATCTATCTTTCAGTATGATAGCCCGGAACTAGAAGTCCGAATCGGACCGTCCGGATGCTGCTCTGACCGAGTCGGCGCGAGCGACGCGCCGACTGGTCTTGGATTGGCATCGATCCAGTGCGCCCCCACACCGAACGCGCCGCAGCCCCATCGCGGGTCACGCTGAGTCGATGGCGCGTCGCGCTGATCGCGGTCACGCTGACGGCCGGCGTGCTGGCGAGTGGCTCTGCATCAGCGGCCAGCGCATTGCCCGACAATCGCGTCTGGGAAATGGTCACACCGGTAGACACCAACGGTGCGGCTCCCGGTTCTGCGGTCGCCGCGCGCAGCGGCAATGCGGTCATGTTCGAGGCCAAAGCGTTTGGCGACGCGGCGGCTGGCGGCCTGACGCTGTACCGCGCCGAACGCACCCCCGCCGGCTGGCAGACGACCGCGCTAACACCAAGAAACGTCGTCAGGCCAGCGCTGCTTGCGGAGACCGCTCCGATGTTCTTCACTCCCGAACTGACGCAAGAGATCTTCACCACAGCTCAGCCGTTTGCCGCCGGCGATCAGGACGGCGGCGCGCTCGACCTCTACGAGGAGGACGCCGAAGGAGCGCTGAGCTGGCTCTCCCAGGGCAGCCAAGGCGCAACCGCCGATGCCCAGGTGACCTACGACGGTGCCACGCCCGATGGCAGCCATGTCGTCTTCGATACCACCGAAGCGCTAGTACCCGCGGCGACAGGTCTGCTCGCAACCGGCTATCGCTCGGCCGAGTACCTATATGCGCGCGACGTGCAGCGTGGCCAGACCGAACTGGTCGACGTCAACGACTCAGGCGCGCTAGTCAGCAGCGAAGGGGCGGTGCTCGGCAACGGCGCGTTCATGGCCGCCTCCGACACCAGCTTCTTGCCGTCGGACTACGATTCCGGCTCTACTACGCATGCGATCTCCGAAGATGGCTCGAAGATCTTCTTCGAGAGCCCGCCGCCCGGTCGCTATGAATTCCCTCTCGCCGCGAACAAAGGCCATGCCGTCCACCTCTACATGCGCAAGGACGGTAGCGCGACTGTAGCGCTCGATGACCCCGAAGCCGACGATGGCAGCGGGGCGCGCTACATGGGTGCTGCTGCCAACGGCAGTGACGTCTTCTTCGTCTCCGAAGAGGGTCTAGCCGGAGATCCCTTCAAAGACGAGGAGCTCTACCTCTACAACACCGAAGCCGAAACGCTTACGACGATCTCCGCGGGGGCCGCCGGTGGTCCTCCAATCGACGGCTCCGTCGACGGCGTCACGGCGATTGCCAACGACGGTTCACGCGTCTACTACGTCGCGAAAGGCAAGCTCGCGACTAACGCCAACGCCGAGGGCCAGAGTGCCAGCGAAGGGCAGCCTAACCTCTATGTCTATGACACCACTAGTGCCGAAAATCGCTTCGTCACACAGCTGGGCCAGCCGGAAGCCGAACCCGAACCGGGTGCGACGGGCCGCCTCGACTCCTATCTCGACATCTCGCGATTGGCGGTACCGACGCCGAACGGCGAGGTGCTTGTATTCGTCTCCGAGCTCGACCTGACCGGCCAGGACCCCAACGGAACGCTCGAGGTCTATCGCTATGACAATGAAAGCGAAGCGCTGACATGCGTCTCGTGCGATCCTTCCGGCGCGGGGGGCGCCACGCTCGCGATAGGTGGTGAAGGCGATGGCGCCATCGGTGGCGGAAGCTACGACCCACCGAGCCAATCGGCGCCGATGAGCGAAAACGGTGACGAGATCTTCTTTGAGAGCGAAAACTCACTCGTCCCGGAAGACGAAAACGGCGAAGCGCCGCCCAGCGTCGCCGACCTCAACGAAGCAAAGTTCGAATTGCCTAACGATATCGACGTCTATGAGTGGGAGAATGGGCGCGTCTACTTGATCTCTGGCGGCAGGAGTGGCGCAACTTCACTGCAAAGCGTCTCGCCAAGCGGCAGCGACGTGTTCTTTGATACCAATGTAGAGCTCGTCGGCCAGCCGTACAGCGGCTTCACCAGCCTCTACGACGCGCGCGTCGGTGGCCGACCCCCGGCTCGAGCCAACTTTGGCTCAGAAGTGCAGCCGCATTGCGAAAGCCCGGAAACCTGCCGTGGGGCACCAGACGTCCCGCCGCAGTTCCCCCTGCCTGCGAGCTCGATCCCAGCGGCCGCCGGCGGGAGCGCGCTGGCGAGCTCGACTGTGCTTGGGAGTAACCCGAAGAAGCAAAAGCGGCGCGTCAATAAGAGCAAGAGGACCAAGCGAGCAAAGAAGACGAAACGGTCAAGGCGCGACGGGTGTGGTAAAGACGGGCATTGTTTGAAACTTCCGCTGGCGCGGTAGCGATGGGCAATCGCTTGAAATTTGGTATTCAGCGAGCTATTTGTGCGCTGGTGCTCGCGCTGCTCGCCGCAAGTTTGCTGCCGCTGTGCGCGCCGCTGAACCGTCGTTCGGGATCGCTTCGTTCGCTGTGACACGAGAATCCGACCAGGCGGGTGCGCACAGCAACCTCAGCACCGAATTCGCATTCAATACCGAAGCGAGCGGTGAACCAGTCGACCAGGTCAAGGATGTCAGCGTAACGCTGCCCACGGGTAGCGTTGGGGATCCGCTTGCGACCCCGAGATGCACACCGGCGGAATTCGAGGTCTACGGTTGCCAGCCGCCCGCGCAGGTCGGAGTAATGCACATCAGCTTCGTCGTCGGCACGATGACAATCGAGCCGGTCAGCGCTGCGGTCTATAACCTCGTGCCGACGCCCGGCCATATCGCGACCCTGGCCGCCTCGTTCCTCTTCGAAACGATGATCATGCAGGTCGACATGACCAAGGACGGGAGCTATAAGCTCGCCGTCAGTCTTCCCGATATCTCGACGCTGCTGCCGATCGCCGCGGTGAAACTGACGCTCTGGGGGGTGCCCGCGTCCCCGGCGCACGATCTCGAACGCTCGCGCACCGAGCTCGGCGGTCCGCAACCGATCTACGGGCCGCCCAACGAATTGGGCGAATCGGAAGTGATCGGTTTCGAACCAACCCCCGCGGGCGTAGCGCCGGCTCCGTTTCTGACCAACCCGACCGACTGCGCATCGTCGTCGCTGACAAGCACCCTGAGCGTCGACTCGTATGAAAATCCCGGAGACTATGTCACTCAGACCGCGCCGACTGCGCCGCTCACCGGCTGTGAACTGCTGAAGATCGCGCCGGCGATCAGCGTGGTACCGGAAACGGCGGAGGCAGACGTCCCGAGCGGCTACGATATCGACCTCAGCTACCCGCTGAACGAAGAACCCTATGCTCTTGCGACGCCAGACCTTCAGAACGCTGAGGTCACACTGCCGGTCGGAACGTCGCTGTCGCCGGCGGCGGCGAGTGGGCTGCAGGGATGCTCCCAGGAACAGTTCAGTGCTGAAGCCTGCCCGAGCGCTTCGACGGTCGGGACCGTCGCGATCGCGACGCCGGTACTGTCGCAGCCGCTGACGGGTACCGTCAGCCTCGCGTCGCCCACTCCATCGGAGATGTACCGCGTCTTCCTCAGCGCGTCGAGTGAGAGCGTTAGCTTCCATCTGGTCGGCGATATCCACCTCGATCCAAACACTGGCCAGGTGACCATGACGCTCACGCAAGCGCCACAGCTGCCCTTTAGCGAAATCAGACTGCATCTCTTCGGGGGACCGCAGGCGATCATGGCCAATCCCGCAGCATGTGGACCGGCGACGAGCATCGCACAGTTCGCCTCTTACGCCGGGCAGACCGCGAACGTTTCGTCCTCCTTCGTGGTTGACTCTGGCGGCGCGGGCGGTGTGTGCTCTACCGCTGGACCCTTCAATGCCCATGTCGTCGCTGGTAGCACTTTTCCGCTTGCCGGAGAATTCAGCCCGTTCACTTTGACGGTGTCGCGCGAAGACGGCGAACAGAATCTGGCAAGCGTCGCCGCCCAGCTTCCGCCGGGCCTGCTGGGGATGCTATCGCGGGTGCCTCCGTGTGTCGAATCAGAGGCGGCGGCAGCTGAGTGTCCGGGTGCGTCGCAGATCGGAACAGCTACAGTGGGGGCCGGTGCGGGAGCTCAGCCTCTCTATCTTTCGGGAGCAATATATCTGACTGGCCCCTACAAGGGCGCGCCGTTCGGTCTCGCGATCGTCGTTCCCGCGGATGCCGGTCCTTACAATCTCGGTACGATCGTGGTGAGGAGCCGGATTCTTGTCAATTCCGCCGACTTGCATCTGACGATCATCTCCGATTCGCTGCCGGAAATCCTTGACGGTGTCCCCCTGAGGCTGCGAGCGATATCGCTAGCGATCACGCGCCCGGGCTTCATGTTCAATCCGACCAACTGCTCGCCGCGGTCGATTATCACGACAATCGGGTCGGCGGGGGGGACAACAGCTACAGCCGCTACGCCATTTCAAGTCGGCGGATGTAAGGGCCTGCCATTTGCTCCCAAATTGAGCGCTTCGACGCGCGCACGAGCTAGCCGGCGGGGCGATGGCGCAAGCCTAGAGGTCAGCATCACCAACACCGGCGCCAGCCAAGCGAACATCAAGGCGGTGACTGTCGAGCTGCCGCAACAGCTGCGGCCACGGCTGAGTACGATTCAGGGTGCCTGCCTGCAGATGACGTTCGAGGTCGATCCAACGCGTTGTCCGGTGACGTCGGTTGTGGGCAGCGTGAGCGCCACGACGCCGCTGCTCGCTTCCTCGCTCAGTAGCCCGATATACCTTGTCTCTCGCGGGGCAGCGCTGCCGGCGCTAATGATGGTTCCCCAGGATCAGGGGATAAAGCTCGAACTTGCCGGGACCGTCAAGATCTCTCGAGCCGGCGTCATCGGTGTTGAATTCGACGCGCTTGCGGATGTCCCGTTGAGCGCGCTCCGCCTCGCATTCCCGTATGGCCGGCACTCCCTGCTGGGGGCAACAGTTTCGCTTTGCTCCAAAGCGCTGGACATCGCCTACGCGGTCACGGGCCAGAACGGCATTCGGATCAGGCGCACGACGAGAGTGGGCGTGGTGGGATGCGCCAAGCGGCGCCGTCCGCGCACCGCTGCTTGAACGGCTCTTCCCGCCTCATGTCGTTCGAGGTAGCTCTGCCCGCAGCGGGTGTGCGGCTTCGCCGCGGGCAGCGCAACTGACCAACCTCGGGCGGGTTTCAGGGGTGATGTCGGTATATGCCCATGCGAGCCAGCCCGAGGGCACGCGGTGAACGATGCCGCTGGTTGAGTCACGCGTTTTGCGCCAGCGGAGCCCCGGCGCTTGCTTGCGGGAGGACGACGCCGCGCTCGTGGTGCGCGTGCAAGCCGGTGACGAGCGCGCGTTTGCGGCGATCTTCAAGTGCCACCACGCGTCGCTGCTGGCCTACTGCCGGCACCTGCTCGGCAGCCGCGACGAGGGCGAGGACGCGCTCCAGCAGGCCTTCATCAAAGCCCATCAGGCGCTGCTCGGCGGCACCGCGCCCCGCGAGCTGCGGCCCTGGCTGTACGCGATCGCGCGCAACTGCTGCCTGTCGGCGATCGCCGCACGGCGCCCCACCGCGCCGCTCGACGATCACACGCCGACGCTTGCCGGGCTATCGGACGAAGTGCGCCAGCGCGAGGATCTGCGCGGTCTGCTCGCCGCCATCGGTCGCCTGCCGGAGGACCAGCGCAGCGCGCTGTTGCTGGCCGAGCTCGACGATCTCAGCCACCACGCGATCGCCCAGATCGTGGGGTGTCCGGTGAGCAAGGTCAAGGCGCTCATCTACCAGGCGCGCAGCGCTTTGATCGCCGATCGCGATGCGCGCGAGACGCCGTGCCAGGACATTCGCGAACAGCTCTCGGTCGCGCGTGGCGGCGAGCTGCGCCGCGGGCCGCTGCGCCGGCATCTGAGGCTGTGCGCCGCGTGTCGCGATTTCCAGCTCGCCGTCAACGCCCAGCGCCAGTCGCTCGCGGCGCTGCTGCCGGTGCTGCCCAGCGCCGGCCTTGCGGCCGCCGTCCTCGGCCACACGTGCGCGCACGCGGTCGGCGCCGCGGGTATGGGTGGCGCCGCGCCCGTCGGCGGGGCGGCCGGGACGGGGGTTAGCGCCGCACCCGCCGCGGGGGCGGCAGGGACGGGCATTGGTGCTGCGCCGGCCGCAGGGGCCGGCGGGATGGGCGTTGGTGTCACGACCACCGGAGCCACAGCCGCCGGCGGGAGCGGGATCGCCGCGAGCGGCACAGCGGCGGCGGGCACAGCCGTCGGTGCGGGCGCCGCGACAGGAGCCGGCACGAGCGTTGGCACCCTGGTCGGCGGCGGCCTAATCGCGAAGCTCGCGGTCGGCGGCGCGGTCGTCGCGCTGGCCGCAGCCGGCGCCGTCGCGGTTCGTCCGCGCCTCGCACGAGCGATCTCGGCTCCACGCCCAGCGACCTCCTCGCGTCGAGTGGCCAGCAAACGGCTCGACGCTTTCGCGAGGCGCGGAAACGACGCGGCCGGTGCGCTCGGCGCAAACGCCGGTCGCCCGGACGGCGCGCGTGGCGCGGAATCGCCGCTCGCGCTCACCGCAGCTGCCAACTCCGCCAGTGTCCCTGAACCGGATCCCTCGATGGGATCGACGAGCAACGGCGACGCACAATCGTTGCTCACGCTCATCGCGGCGGGCTCGTCGAGTCCTCTGTCGAGCGGCATTCCCGGAGCGCCCGCCGTCACGGCAGCGGCGAGCAGCGGCCGCGACGGGAGCTCCGCAGCGGGACTCGAGGTCTGCGCGGAGCTCCCGTGCGCGACGCTCGCTCCTCGCGCGCGCCGGCTACGCGAGGCGCGCGGTCTGAGCGAGGCGCGCCGGCTACGCGAAGCGCGCGGTCTGAGCGAGGCGCGTCGCCTGCGCGAAGTGCGTCGCCTGCGCAAGGCGCACCGGCGCGCCCGTCGGCGCAGGGCGCGGCGCCGCGCCCAACTGCGCAAGGCGCTCCGTAAGACGCCTCGTCCCCGTCGACGCCCAGCGGTGCCAGCGCCGCCCAAACCGTCAAAGCCCACCGCTCCGATTGTGCCCGCGCCCTCGCCGATCCATCGACGGCGAGCTCGTCCGACCTCGTCTGCCGCCAGCTCGCCGACCGCGAGCACGACGGCAGGGAGCACGAAAGCCACGAGCACCGCGGCGAAAGGCACAGATCCCGAAGCCAACACGAACACCGCCTGCGGCAACAGAAAAGCTGGGTCCGCAACCAGTGCCGAAGCAGCAGGTTCCACGACCTGCAGCAGGAAAGCAGGCACGGGCGCGGGCGGTAGGACCTCGGGCACCACAAGCGGCGGCGCGGGCTCGGGGGCGGAAGGCCCAGTCACAAAGAAAGCCGGCGCCGGCGCAGGAAAATCCAGCTCGGGCGCCGGCGGGAAAGAAGGTGGCTCGGGCACCGCCGGCGAGGAAGGTGGTTCGGCCGCCGGCGCGAAGGAAGCTGGATCGGGCGCCGGCGGCAAGGAAGCCGGCTCGGGCGCCCACGCCGGGAAGACCAAGTCGGAAACAGGCACGGGTTCCGCGAGCACAAGTGGGGCAGGCCACGCCACCGAATCGGCCGAAACCGCTGGCCGCGCAAGCGAAGCGATCGGTGCGGCCGCTGCCGGCGCGACGAGCCACAGGGGTCCTGCGCCGCAGCCGCAGAAGCAATTCCTCGTCGAGGAAATACAACTGCCCAACCTTTGAGGTGAGCCGAGCGTCATAGGCGTAGTTGCGTCCCGCGACTCAAGCAAACTCAACGGGAGGATCGCGCAATGCGTCTTCATAGATTGGCTTCAGCGACGATCGTCGCGGCAGCCTCGCTCACACTGATGGCTCCGGCCGTCGCAGCGGCTCACAGGCATCCGAGTCCGGGCGGCCGCTGCCGTATCAACCTCAACGTCGCGCCGCGGGAGATCACCGCCGGTGACCCCGTCGTCGCCTTCGGGCGGCTCGTTTGCACCCGCCGCGTGAACGCGGCGGGGCAGACCGTCAAGTTGTTCGAGCACTCCCTCGGCACGCCCGGATCCACGCTCGTGCAGAGCACGAGCACCGACGCCCTCGGGTTCTATGAGCTCACGCAGACCGGCGTCGAGACCAATAGTGCCTTTTTCGTGCGCTCACACCGCGCCCAGAGCGCGCGCAGGCGTGTGCGGGTCGCCGCGCAGGTCACCCTCAGCGGGCCGCCCGAAGGCACCCAGCTGCTCACCGGCCCGGCGAACGCGGTGACGTTCACCGGCACCGTCGATCCCGCCGACGTCGGCGCGCGTGTGATCTTGCAGCGCCAGAACGCGCTCACCGGCAACGAATGGCGCCGAATCGGCAGCGGCACGGTCGGCCCGGAAGGCGACTTCTCGATTCCGCACACCTTCATCGTCCCCGGCGACGCGAACCTACGCGTGCTCGTGCGCAGCCGCGGGATGAACATTCCCAGCCCATCCAACGTGCTCACCTATGAGATCTCCCAGGCGCAGAACCCGCAGCTGACGATCGTCGCCTCGGCGGATCCGATCACTTACGGGCAGTCGGTGACGATCAGCGGCGTTGCCGCCGGGCTCGCGAACACGCCGGTCACACTGTTCGCGCGCAGCGCTAGCCAACGCGGCTTCGCGCCCGTCGCCGAAGTCACGACCAACGCCGGCGGGGAATACGCATTTGGGGCGCAGTCGCCTGTCTACAACAGCTTCTACCAGGTGAGAACCGGCGCCAAAGTCAGCCGCGAGAAGTCCGCTGTGCTCTACGAGGGAGTCAAAGACGTGCTCACCGCCGAAGTCTCACCGAGCACCGTCCAAGCGGGACAGGCGCTCACGTTCAAGGGCACCGTCGCCCCCGAACACGCCGGGCACATCATCTACCTCGAGCGCCAGAACGCCGCCGGCAGCGGCTTCCACGTCGTGCAGGTCGCGACGATCGGCGCCGGATCGACATACACGATCGTGCACACCGTCTACGACGCCGGCACGAAGGTATTTCGCGTGCGCGTCCCCGGCGACCCCGAGAACGAGGGCGCCGTGAGCGCGCCGTTCACGATCCAGGTCACTCCCGCGCCCGCCTCCGCGCTGATGCCGGAGGCACCGGGCAACTCCTCGCTGCCCGCCGAAGGCCAGACCGAAGGATCGCAAGCGCAAGCGCCGCTCGCCGAATGGCGATCGTCAGCCAAAGGAGCCTGTGGCCGTCCCCGCGGGGACGGCCACAGTATTTGGTCGAGGCGCCTACGCCGCGGGCGGCTGGTCGATGCGCACCATGTTGCCGGACGGGTCGCGCACGGCGCAGTCGCGCGTGCCCCACGGCTGGTCGGTCGGCTCTTGCACGATCTCGGTGTCCGAGGCGCGCAGCTTCGCGAAGGTCGCGTCGAGGTCGTCGGTGTGGAAGTGCACGCCGTTCAGCGCGCCCTTCGCGAGGAGCGCCTCAAGCGCGTCGCGGTCGGCGGGGCTGCCGTTCAGATAGTTCGTAAGGACGACTGCGACCCCCGGCTGGGAGGCGGCGCCGACGGTGATCCAGCGGAAGTCTTCGCGGGCGACGTCGTTGCGCAGCTCGAGGCCGAGCGTGTCGCGGTAGAAGGCCAGCGCGCGGTCGGGGTCATGGACGAGGACAAAGCAGGTAGAGAGAGTTAGGTTCATGTCCCCAACGCTAGTGCGCCAGCGCCGCGCGCGCTTCTCCGATCCTGCTCGGCTTGCTGGCCGGCTTGCCGGTCGGACGGGTGAGGTCCTTGGCGAGGCAGCCCGGCACGCTCGCCAGCGCGCTGTGATCGCGCGCCCGGTAGGCCGTCGGCGTCTCGCCCACGAGCTGGGTGAAGCGGGCGCTGAACGAGCCGAGCGACGTACATCCGACCGCGATGCAGACCTCGGTCACCGACAGCTCCCCGCCCCGCAGCAGCGCCTTCGCCCGCTCGATTCGCCGCGTCATCAGGTACGCGTAGGGCGTCTCGCCGTACGTCGCGCGGAACTGTCGCGCAAAGTGCGCGCTCGACATCAGCGCAGTGCGCGCGAGCGCGGCGACGTCCAGCGCGCGCGCGTACTCGCGGTCCATCAGGTCGCGCGCGCGGCGCAGATGCGCGAGGTTGGCGAGCTCCTCCGAGGTCAAGGGGCGAGGGTAGCGGCCCCCTGCGGCGCGAGCGCCGCGCCGTGGCGGATCAGGTCCGCGGCGCGCTCGGCGATCGCGATCGTCGGCGCGTTGGTGTTGCCGCGGGGCACCATCGGCATCACCGAGGCGTCGATCACGCGTAGGCCATCCACGCCGCGCACGCGCAGCTCGGTGTCCACGACCGCGTCGGCGTCGGCGCCCATGCGGCAGGTGCCGACGGGGTGGTAGAGCGTGAACGTCTGCTGGCGGATGTGCGCGCGCAGATCCTCCTCGGAGTCCGACGCCGGGACGTAGTGGGGGCGGGTCGTGTACTTCGCGAGCGCCGGTTGACGCGCGATCTCGAGCGTCACGCGCATGCCCTGCACCATCGTCGCCATGTCGCTCTCCTGCGCGAGGTAGTTGTGCAGGATGTAGGGCTTCGCGGTGGGGTCCGGCGAGAGCGGCACCACGTATCCGCGGCTCGCGGGCGTGAGCACGCAGGGCGCGAGCCCGAAGCCGTGCTCGAGCACGGGCTCGTCGACGTAGAGCGCCGGCGCCGCGTGGAACTGGATGTCGGGCGCGTCGAGCGCCGCGCTCGAGCGGATGAAACCACCGGCCTCGGCGACGTTGGAGGTCAGCGGGCCGCGGCCTTCGCCGACGAACGCCGCGAGGTTCGCCTCGGTCAGCGGTTGCAGCAACGACACCGGCTCGTCGTGCGCCCACGTCGCGCCCGACGCGGGGTGGTCCTGGAGGTTCTGCCCCACGCTCGGCAGATCCTGGACGACGGGGATCTGCAGCATCGCCAACAGCTCCGCCGGACCGACCCCGGAGAGCATCAGCAGCTGCGGCGAGTTGTACGCCCCCGCGCAGAGGATCGTCTCGCGCGCCGCGCGCAGCTCGTGCAGCTCACCCAGCCGCGCCCCCTGTACGCCGATGGCGCGCTCGCCCTCGAACAGCACGCGGTGCACCTGCACGTAGGTCTCCACTCTCAGGTTGGGCCGCGCCAGCGCCGGGTGCAGGTAGGCCACGGCGGCGCTGCAGCGCCGGCCGTCGCGCTGCGTGCGCTGGTAGCGGCCAAAGCCATCCTGCTCGGGGCCGTTGAAGTCCTCGTTGGCCGGCAGCCCCGCCTGCGCGCACGCCTCCAGGAACGCGTCGGTGATCGGGTTCGGCGCGCGGTCTCCGCTCACCGTCAGCGGTCCCCCGGCGCCGTGTAGCGCGCAGGCGCCGCGCTCGTTGTCCTCGGCGCGGATGAAGTAGGGCAGCAGATCGTCAAAGCCCCACCCCGCGCAGCCCGCCGCGCGCCAGCCGTCGTAGTCGGCGCGGTTGCCGCGGATGTAGACCATCGCGTTCGTCGAGGACGAGCCGCCGAGGGTCTTGCCGCGCGGCAGGTAGATGCGCCGGCGGTCCACGTGCGGTTCGGCGCCGCTCGAGTAATCCCAGTCGATCTCCGTGCGAAACAGCGCGCTGAAGGCGACCGGCACGTGGATGTTCTGCAGCGTGTCCGGCGGACCGGCCTCGATCAGCGCCACACTCACGTCGGGATCCTCGCTGAGGCGCGCCGCCAGCACGCACCCCGCGGATCCCGCGCCGACGATCACGTAGTCGTATTCGGGCATCGCGGCCTCCCTCTCTTTGCGGCGAGCGCGGATGCTCGCGCGCTTGTGAGGAATGCTACACCCGGCTCACTGGCCCTGCAGCGAACCCACGCGCAGGCTCGCGTCGCCCGTGCTGCCCGCCCGCGCAGCCCGTGCTGCCCGCCCGCGCAGCCGGTGCTGCCCGCCCGCGCAGCCGGTGCTGCCCGCCCGCGTCGCCGGTGCTGCCCGCCCGCGCAGCCACGAGGGTCGTGGCGCAGCCACGAGGTCGCGGCTCAGTCCGAACTGACGTCGTAGCGCACCGGCACGAGCCGCTCGGTGCGCTTCGGCGGGCGCAGGTACTTGCGCTTTTGGCGCGGCGGCAGCTTCACATGCTTGGCCTTGTCGAGGTGCTCGTAGGGAACGAGTGAAAGCAGGTGGCCGATGAGGTTCAACCGCGCCGTGCGCTTGTCGTCGCCCTCGACCACATACCACGGGCTGTGCTCGGTGTCGGTGTAGGTGAACATGCGGTCCTTCGCTTCGGCGTAGTCCACCCAGCGCGCCCGCGCTTCGACGTCGATCGGGCTGAACTTCCAGCGCTTGCGCGGGTCCGAGAGCCGTTTCTCAAAGCGCCGCTCCTGCTCCTCGTCGCTGACCGATAGCCAGTACTTGACAAGCATGATCCCATCGTTGCGCAGCGACCGCTCGAACAGCGGGCAGAAGCGCAGGAACTCTTCGTACTCCGCCTGCGTGCAGAAGCCCATCACGTGCTCCACGCCCGCGCGGTTGTACCAGCTGCGGTCGAACAGCGCGATCTCACCCGCCGCCGGCAGGTGCGCCACGTAGCGCTGGAAGTACCACTGCGTACGCTCACGCTCGCTCGGCGCCGGGATCGCCACGACGCGGCACGTGCGCGGATTCAGGTAAGCGACGATGCGCTTGATCACACCATCCTTGCCCGCCGTGTCGCGACCCTCGAACACGACCACCAGCCGCTTGCCCTGCGCCACGATCCACTCCTGCATGTAGACCAGCTCCGTCTGCAGCCGCAGCAACTCCTTCTCGTACTGCTTGGGGCTCAGCTGCTGCGTGGTAGGCACTGGGCGCATGATCTCAGGTGCATCGCGGCAGTGTGGCTGGCAGCTCACGCGTCGTTGTCCGCAGCGTCGACGGCGATCAGCTCGGCGCGACGGTCTGCGCGGGCGAGGCGTGCGTCGGTGGTCAGCAGCGCGAGCGAGCCGAGGTCGGCTGAAAGCTCGCTATAGAGGGCGTCGACCACTCGCTGGTTCTCACGTCGCTGCCATGCCCCGGAGAGAAGGCTCGCCAGCGGATGCCGCTGGATCGGCGCTGCCGCGAGCTCTTCGAGCGCCGTCAGGACCGTGACTTGCTCGATCTCGCCCGCGCGGTGCAGGCGCCCAAGCGCCGACAACACCTCCGCGTCGAGATGTGCCGGCGCGTGCAGCCTGCAGCCGCGCATTCGCTTGCGCACCTCGACGCCGAGCTCGGTGCCGAGCAGTGCCTCGACGATTGCGGAGGCGTCGACGACGAGCGGGTCAGCTGGAGGCACCGTCACCGAATTCGGCGCGTGCCTCGTCGATCGCGTCGATCACGCTTCGATGGCGGACGTGGACCCGTGGCACACTCTCCAGCCGGTCCAGCCAACGGTCCGTCTCGTTGCGCGCGAGGCTGCCCGTGAGCGCCTCTTGCGCGACACCCGAGATGTTCAGGCCCGCCGCTCGCGCTTCTTGCGCCAGCTCGTCAGGCAGATAGACATTCACACGCGCCATGCGCATAGTATACACACACCAGTCGACCCCGGTGACGCCGCGCGGCTCGGTCGCGGCGGGCGCGAGCACGTACGCGAGCACTTCCTGCTGCCGCGGCTGCTGCTCGAGGAACTGCGGCTCTTCGCCTCGCTCGCGCCCGCTGACGGCTCGCGGACCACGGTCGCGCTCCCGTAAGAGCTCGTCCGGGCATCACCCGGGCAGGTGGAACGGGACCGTCGTGACCACGATCTTCGGCAGCGGCCGCAGTGCGCGCCGCAGTCGCGGCGCGGTGCCGTTGTGCAGGACGCGCTGCCACCAGTGCGCCACCACGATCTCCGGCAGGATCACCGTCAGCGTCAAATCCGGGCGCTGGCGGTGCAGCGACACGATGTCGTTGACCAGCGGCGCCACGATCGCGCGGTAGGGCGAGACGACGACCTCGAGCGGCAGGTGATCGCCCCACTCGCGCCAGTAGCCGCCGAAGCGCTCCGCCTCCTCCGCGGTCGGGCTGACGTGCAGCGCGAGCACCGGCTGCTGCAGCGAGGCCGCGTACGCGAGCGCGCGCATGCTCGTCAAATCGAGCGATGAGACCGCCACGATCACGAGGTGGTGGACCTCCTCCGGGGACTCCTCGCGCTCGCCGTCCTGCGCGAGGGGCCTCTCTGAGGAGCTTGGTTGCGCGCCATCGGGCTGCACACCGCTGGCGTCCCCGCCGGCCTGCCGAGCGACAGCCGCGCCCGCGCCGCCGTCGCGGCTCGGCACGATCGTGCGGTGGGGCACCTCGATCGCGTGCGGGTGCAGCGCGATCGCCTGCGCGACCGCGTCGTAGTGGCGGCGGATCGCTAGCGCCAGCGCGACGAACACGCCGACGACGACCAACGAGACCCACGCGCCCTCGGTGAACTTCGTGACCCCCGCCGTGATGAACACGACCGCCGAGAGCGTCGCGCCGGTCGCGTTGAACGCGAGGCTGCGCCGCCAATGCGCGTCGCGCAGGCGCCACCAGTGCACGACCATCCCCGATTGCGAGAGCGCGAATGCGAGGAACACGCCGACCGCGTACAGCGGGATCAGCGGTGCCGTTTCGCCGTCGAACGCGACGAAGATGACCGCCGCCGCGACCGACAGCAGCAGGATGCCGTTGCTGAACGCCAGGCGGTCGCCCATGCGCAGGAAGAGCCGCGGCGCCTGGAAGTCGCGCGCGAGCAGGAACAGCACGCGCGGGAAGTCGTTGTAGGCCGTGTTCGCCGCGAGCAGCAGGATCGCCGCCGTCGCCGCCTGCGTCACCGGGTACATGAAGCCCGAGCCAAAGCTGCGATGCGCGAGCTCCGAGAGCAGCGTTTCATGGGCGCTGGGCACCACCCCGTCGAGGTGCACCATCGCGATCGTGCCTGCGAACAGCACGATCAGCAAGCTCACCATCCACGTCAGCGTCGTCCGCGCATTGCGCCACTCCGTGGGCTTGAACGCCGGTACCGCGTTGGAGATCGCCTCGATCCCCGTCATCGCCGTCGAGCCCGAGGAGAACGCGCGCAGGACCAGCAGCACGCCGACGCCCTCCGTCGCGCTCAGCTGCGGGTGGGGGGTGGGCTGAAAGCCGCGATGCGAGGCATCGATCAGGCCGACCGCGACGAGCGCGAACATCGCGAGGATGAACAGGTACGTCGGCGCCGCGAACAGCGCGCCCGCCTGGCGCACGCCGCGCAGGTTGCCCGCGAGCAGCACCGCGATCACGACCACCCCGATCGGCACCGCCGCGGGGGAGAGCGAGGGGATCGCCGAGGTGATCGCCGCCACGCCCGAGGCGACCGAGACCGCGACCGTGAGAATGTAGTCCGTCATCAGCCCCGCCGCAGCAACCAATCCCGGCACTCGGCCGAGGTTGTCGCTCGCGACGATGTAGGAGCCGCCCCCATGCGGGTACGCGCGGATCGTCTGGCGGTAGGACACGCCCACCGCGAGCATCAGGAACGCGATCGTCGCCGCGATCGGCAGCGAATAGCTCAGTCCCGCCGTGCCCGCCAGCACCAGGATCGCAAGCATCGCTTCCGGGCCGTACGCGACTGAGGACAGCGCGTCCGCCGAGAGCACCGGCAGCGCGACCAGCTTGCGCATCCGCTCGCGCGCGATCGCCGTGCTGCGCAGCGGCGGCCCGACCAGCGCGCGGCGCAGGTCGTGGCCGAGCCGCCCCGCACGCGAGCCCGGCGCGGCGCGCGAGGTCGACGTCACCTCCGAGATGGACGTCGCCGGCGCACGCGCAGTCGCGACATCCGCGTCGGCGGCGGCGACCGGTTGGGACTCGCTCACCACGCTCACGAAGCGCCCGAAGCGCGTCGGGCGGATCTCGGCCGGGTCCGGGTAGCCGCCGAGGCTCGGCTGCACCGGCAGCGCCCGCCGCCACACCTCGGGGTTGCCGCACGCGCGGCCCCACTCGCGCCCCACGCGCCGTAGCACGCCGAGCTGACGCTCGTCGAGCGCGCTCAGCGTCGCGTCGGGGCTCGGCGCGGGCGGCTGGGCCCGCTGTTCGGGAACGTCCATGCGCCGCGCAGACTCTACGCTGGGCGCCGTGAACAGCGACGCGGAGAGTGAGGAGGAGGTGGGCCTCGGCCGCATGGCTGGCGCCGCCGAGGGCCTCGACGAGCGCCAGCCGACCTTCGACGAGGAGCTGCTCCTGTGGCTCGGGGACGAGCCCGCCGCGGTCCGCGCCGCCGACGCCGAGCGCGTGCGCGACATCGCCCAGGAGCTTGCCGGCGGCTTCGACGCGCTCGCCGGGGTCGGGCGCGCCGTCACGATCTTCGGCTCCGCGCGCACCCCACGCGAGCACCCCCACTACGCGCTCGTCCGCGAGGTCGGCGCCTGCCTCGGCCGCGGCGGCTGGGCCGTCATCACCGGCGGCGGCCCCGGGCTGATGGAGGCCGCCAACCGCGGCGCCCGCGACGTCGGGGCGCAGTCGATCGGGTGCAACATCGAGCTGCCCCACGAGCAGCACGAGAACGAGTACCTCGACATCGCGCTGCGCTTTCGCCACTTCTTCGCACGCAAGGTCATGTTCGTGCGCTACGCCAGCGCCTTCGTGATCGCCCCCGGCGGTTACGGCACGCTCGACGAGCTGTTCGAGGCGCTCACCCTGATCCAGACCGCCACGATCCAGCACTTTCCAGTGCTCCTGCTCGACGGCGCGGGGGAGGGGGAATGGGACGGCTTGCTCGACTGGCTGCGCACGCGCGCGCTCGCCGATGGGCGCATCGACCCCGAAGACCTCGCCGTGCTGCGCGTCGTGCGCGAGCCCGCCGCGGTTTGCGCGATCGTCGACGCCGCGCACGGCCGCCAGCGCGAGCGCGCCCGGCGCCAGCGGCGGCGCGTGGCCTCTGCGTGAAGCGGCGTCCTGCGAGGCGTGGAGGTGAGTTCATTTTTGAGAGATCTTTACAGCGCGAAACTATTCGATCTGTAACCAACTCGCAAAATAGACATCACATCTCTGCTGGAGGTGTCTTGGCTCTGGAGGGGACCGGGTAGCCTCCTGTGTTGCTGTGATACTGTGCTACACAGTGGCTAATATCACGGTATCGGTTCCGGACGACGTCTACCGCGCCGCGCGTATCAGCGCGGCCGAACAGGGGCGCTCAGTGAGCGCGCTCGTCGCCGAGTACCTCTCTTCGCTCTCTCAGCGCGACGCCGAGTTCGCACGGCTCGAGGCTCAGCAGCGGCGCGTCCAAGGCGAGATCGATCGCTTCAGCGCTCGCGACCGCCTCGATCGCGATGCATTGCACGAGCGTGCGGTTCGCTGACACGAACGTCTTGCTCTACGCGATCTCGCGCGATCCCGCCGAGCGCGCGCAGGCACGCCGCGCCGGCGAGCTGCTCTCATCCAGGGACCTCGCCCTCTCCACCCAGGTGCTGCAGGAGTTCTACGTGCAGGCGACCCGCACGACCCGCGCCGATCGCCTCTCTCACGATCACGCCGCGGCGCTCGTCGATTCCTTTCGCCGGTTCCCCGTCCAAGAGACCACACTCGACGTGATGCTCAGTGCGATCGCGACCCGCGAGCGGTTCGGCATCTCCTACTGGGATGCCGCGATCATCGAGGCCGCTCGTGCGCTCGGCTGCGAAGTTGTGCTCTCAGAGGATCTGAGCGACAGCCAAGACTACGCCGGCGTGTCCGTCGAGAATCCATTCGCCGTGCTCTGAAGGAGCGGGTTTGCACTAGCAAGGCGCGCAATCTCGCGGCCGGTCAGCGGACGAGTTGTATGCGCGAGCACGTCCAAGACAGGCCCGTCCAAGGTCGGACATATCACCGTGTATGGGCAACTCAAGTCCATTGCATAAGATTCTCTCCTATGCGGCAATAAAGTGTGCAAATCGGCATTAGAGTGCCCGGCTGAGTCGATTGCTGCACCCCTCGCGCAAGTGCGACTCCGGGGCCGCTATCGTCGCGGTGGACGATGCCCGTTGAGCCATCCGGGAGCTCGATGCCGCGAGGAACTCGGCAGCTATGACCGCTGAGCCGACCTCCACCTACGCGCGGCTGCAGACAGGAGAGTCCGCCGAACGTGGCCGCGCGGCGCGCGGGGTCACACCGCGCTCCGCGCACGGCGACTGGGCGCGCGCACCCGACCGGCCCGATCCGGTCACCGTGCTCGCGGCCCAGGCCGCCACACGCGTTCCGGAGCTGGTCCCGATCCGCTACGGACGCATGCTCGTCTCGCCCTTCACCTTCTACCGCGGCGCCGCCGCCGTGATGGCCGCCGATCTCGCCGCGACGCCCGACTCCGGCATCGTCGTGCAGGCCTGCGGCGACGCCCACATCGCGAACTTCGGCGGCTTCGCGACTCCCGATCGCCGCGTCGTCTTCAGCCCCAACGACTTCGACGAGACGCTGCCCGGCCCCTGGGAGTGGGACGTCAAGCGGATGGCCGCCAGCGCCGAGATCGCGGGCCGCGACGTGGGTCTCCCGGCGGGCAGCCGCCGCTGGATCGTCGGGGACTGCGTGCGCGAGTACCGCGAGGCGATGCGCGGCTTCGCCGCCCGCAGCCATCTCGACGTGTGGTACGAGCGCCTGACGGCCAGCGAACTGGTCGATCGCTTCGGCGGGCGGTTGCGCGGCAGAGGGCGGATCGAGTTCGCCAAGCCGTTCGCGAAGGCGCGGCGCAAGACGAGTCTGCGCGCGGTGAAGAAGCTGACGCGGCGCGTCGAGGGCGAGCTGCGCTTCAACCACATCCCGCCGCTGCTCGTGCCGATCCGCGAGCTCGTCGGCGCGGTCGACGCGCGCGAGCAGTCTGCGTTCGTGCAGCGCATTCTCGACCAGTACGCGGAAAGCCTCGACGCCGACAGCGAATACCTGTTTCGTACGCACCACTTCGTGGACATGGCGCGCAAGGTGGTGGGCGTCGGCAGTGTCGGCACGCGCGCGTGGGTGTTCCTGCTCGTCGGCCGCGACGGCCAGGACCCGCTGGTGCTGCAGGCCAAGGAGGCGCAGCCCTCGGTGCTCGAGCCATATCTTGGCGCGAGCGAGTTCGCCAACCACGGCGAGCGCGTCGTGCGCGGCCAGCGCATCTCGCAGGCCGCGAGCGACATCTTCCTCGGCTGGCAGCGCAGCGTCGGGCTGGACGGCAGCGAACACGACTTCTACGTGCGCCAGCTGTGGGACTGGAAGGCCTCCGCCGACCTCTCCGCGCTGAGCGAGGATGGCCTGCACGCCTACACGCGCGCCTGCGGCTGGTCACTCGCCCGCGCGCACGCCCGCTCCGGCGATCGCCTCGCGATCGCCGCCTACCTCGGTGTCGGCGCGAGGTTCGACCGCGCGATCGTGCGCTTCGCCGCCGCGTACGCCGACCAGAACGAGCGCGACCACCAGCGCCTCGCCGAAGCGGTCGCCGCGGGAGAGGTTTCCGCTGAGGTTGGCGTGTGAAGGTAGCGTCGAGGTGAGTTCACTTTTTAGAGATCTTTACAGCAAGAAACCATTCCGTCTGTAACGAACTCGCAAAGAAGAGGACACATATCTCGCAGGCGCGTGGATGTCCTGCCTCACATCCGCCCCTCAAATCCTCTCCGGCACCATCTCGATCGCCCCACACGGGCACTCTTCGACGCAGATCCCGCAGCCCTTGCAGTAGTCGAGGTCGAACGCGTAGCCGTCGGTGCTCGCGTCATCGACATTCAGGACCGCGTTGTCGGGGCAGACGCCGTAGCAGTTGTCGCAGCCGAAGCAGTTGCCGCAGCTCAGGCAGCGCCGCGCCTCGAACAGCGCGTTGTCCCGGTCGAGCCCCTGCGCGACCTCGGCGAACGTGGACTGTCGGCGCACCGCGTCCAGGCGCAGGGCCTCGGTCTTGGGCGCGTCCGCGTAGTACCAGACGTTGAGCTTGTCGAAGCTCGCCAGCTCCGGCTCGGGCGCGTGGATGAATGCGGCGTCGCGCAGCCACGCGTCGATGTGGCGCGCGGCCTGCTTGCCGTGGCCGACTGCGACCGTCACGGTGCGCTCCCCTCCGGGGACGATGCGTCGGGGACCATGTCGCCGCCGGCGAAGATGCCGGGGTGGCCGGTCATCATGTTCGGGCCGACGCGCACGACGCCGTCCTCGATCTGCAGGCCCGGCACGCCGTCGAGTAGCGCCAGGTCGGCCTCCTGGCTGAGCGCGAGCACGAGCGAGTCGGCCTGTAGCTCCTCCAGCTCACCCGTCGGCTGCGGGAAGCCGCTCGCGTCGAGCTCCATCCGCTCCAGCGTCAGCGTGCCCTCGTCGGCTCGCTTGATCGTCGAGAGCCAGCGCATCGTGACGCCCTCCTCGAGCGCTTCCTGGACCTCGAAGTCGTGCGCGGGCATCCGCTCGCGCGTGCGGCGGTAGACGACGATCACGTCGCTCGCGCCCAGGCGCCTCGCGGTGCGCGCGACGTCCATCGCGGTGTTGCCGCCGCCGTAGACGACGACGCGCCGCCCGAGCAGCGGGCGCTCCGCGCCCTCCATCCCGCGCAGCATCGCGACGGCGTCGAGGATGTGCGCGGCCTCGCCCGCGGGGATGTACGAGTGGCTGCGGGAGGGCGCGGGGAGAAACGTCACGCGGAGGGCAGAGCGTCGGCGAGGACGCGCGCGAGCGTCGCGATCACGTCCCCCTCAAGGGCCCCGCGCGCGTTTAGTCGCTTCGCGAGCCCGCGGCGGTAGAGCAGGAGATGGTCGCGCACGCTGAGCGTGCCAAGCAGGGGCAGATCCGCGGTCGTGAAGCACAGCACGCCGCGCAGCGGGATCTCGGCGTAGCCGCCCGACTCCAGCGCTCCGCGCACCGCCCCCACCTGACGATCCAGGCCGTCTATGAGTCGCGTGCGGTTGCGTCCCTCGATCATCAGCCGCTGCTCGCCGAACACTGGCTTGACGATGCGCACCTTGCCGCGAATGTTCTTTGCGTCGATCACGAACACGCCACTCGGCGCGATCGCGAGATGGTCGATGTTGCCGCGCCCACCCGGCATGCGGCGGTCGTGCAGCACGATCGCCGGTCCCCGCGCCGCGTGCTGCTCGAGCGCGGCCGCGACCGCCAGCTCGCCCCGCTCGCCCTCGCGAAACGACGACTCGTGGCGCGGCGCGCTGCCGAGAGTCAGCAGCAAGCCGCCCACCCACGGGTGCCGCGCGAGCGTTCGCGCTTCGCGGTTGCCGCGCCGCCGCGCGTACTCGCGTGCCACGCTCGCGCCGGGTTGCCCGCGATCGAATGCGGTTGCGGCATGCTGTTCGCGGCTCGCGCCCGCGTCTATCTCCGCTGCGGCCGCACGCGGCGGTCGCATTGCCGGCTTCGTGCTCGTCGTCGTGCTCGCCGCTGACGGCTCCGCGTGCGCCCCCACGCAGGCCACGCACCTGAGCTCGTGCGTCGCCGAGTCCCACTCCGCGCTATCGCCCCTGCCCAGCTGCGCCCCGCACGCTGCGCATACCCCTGGCCAGCGCAGTTTCAGCATTCGAGACGGCACGACAGCCATCTCGGCAGGTGCGCCGGGCGTCTTTAGCGATGGCCGGTGGGCGCAAGCGGAGGTCGTTCTCTTGCGCAGCGCGCCGTTCACCGCTCATGTCGCCCTTAGTAGTACTTTGTTAGAGTTTTGGGAGGTGTTCTCGTTACTCGGCGAACTCCTTCGGCATTGGTTGAGAATCGATGCGGGAGGGGCGATGATGGCTGTTGTGGCGATCGAGGAGTCTGTGGGGGCGTCGTTGGCGCCTGCGGTGAGGGAGCGGTTGGAGGAGTTTGTGGCCACTGTCGCTGCGGCGGCAATGAATCATCTGGCGCAGCACGCCAACGCGCAGCGTTATGTGCGGGGTCTGTTGCAGGCCGCTCCGCGCAAGCGCTTGAGCCGTTGGTCGAGCGCCTGGAGGGCGAGGCCGACTATCAGAGCCTGCAGCAGTTCTTGGCGGACAGCCCGTGGGATCATCGGCATGTGATCCAGGCTGTAGTCGAGCGCGTCGCGCCGGTCGTGAATGCCGAGGCGTGGGTCCTCGACGACACGGGGTTCCCCAAGGACGGCAAGCATTCCCCCGGGGTCAAGCGCCAGTATTCCGGGACGCTCGGCAAGATCGGTAACTGTCAGATCGGCGTGTCCTTGCACGCCGTCTCTGAGCACGCGACGCTGCCGTTGGGATGGGCGCTGTACTTGCCCGAGGACTGGTGCGATGATCCGGTGCGGCGCCGCAAGGCCAAGATCCCCGAGCACGTCGGCTTTCAGACCAAGCCCGAGTTGGGTGTCGAGTTGATCGAGCGCGCGAGGGCGTTTGGGATCGACCGCGCGCCGGTCCTCGGCGACGCGGCCTATGGTGATAGCACCCGGTTGCGCAGCGCCCTTCACGCACAGGGGATCGAGTACGTACTGTCGATCAAGGCAGAGACCACTATCTTCCAGGCGGGCACGGTCTTTGCCGTGCCCGATCGAGCCCCCGGGAGCAAAGGACCCGCGCCCAGCGCATTGCGTGCAGAGGACGAGGCGATCTGCTGCAGCAGAGGTATATCCACAGACCATCGCTCAGAGGAAGCGCTGACGTGTCAGGAATGCCGCCCAACACGCCCGAAGTCGGTCAGCGCGTCCAGGTCGACGTCTCCGGGATGCAGACGGCCGACGTCACTGTGCCTGCGGGCACGGTTGCAACGGGCATCATCACCCACAAGTCTCCCGACGGACGTCTCATGATCAGACTGGATACGCCGGTAGCCGGCCATGCCCTGGTCGCCGCGCCGGCCGCTCGTATCCGTACTGTCATCTAACTCGAAGACTTGCTCCGCTTCGCGAGTGCCCACTGCTGACCCCCAGGCCCTGGGCCAGGCTTTAGTTCGATTGGGACGACGCCGCGGCAGCCTGCCGTTCAGCGCTTGCCGCTCCACTCCTTCTTGTGCGCCTTCTTCGCCGCCTGGTAGTCCAGGAGGGTCTGCGCCGAGTCCACGTCGCCGAGCGTCGGGTGCGGCGGCACGAGACCGCGCGCCGCGGCAATGTCGAAGCGCTTGGCTAACACCGCACCCAGAGCCTTGACCTTCATCTCGCCGAAGCCCGGCAGCGCCGCGATGTTGGCCCGCAGCGCCTTCGCGTCGGGCGCCTCGGTCCAGACGCGCGACGCGTCGCCCTCGTAGTGCTCGACGACATGCGCCGCGAGGTCGTGCACACGCGTGGCCATCGCGCCCGGGAACCGGTGGATCGCCGGCTTCTCGCGGAACGCCGGCTCGAGGTCGATCGCCGCGAGCTTCTCCGCGTCCAGCGAGCCCACACGCTCGCGCAACGCCAGCGGTCCCGAGAATGCCTTCTGGACCGAGACCTGTTGGTCCAAGCTGAACCCGATCAGCAACGCCATCGGGTCCCGCGCGATGAGTGCGTTGGCCTCGTCGGAGTCAGTGAAGTAGAGGCGGTTCGGCATACACGCGATCCTAGCTCGCGGTTGATCCTGGCCCGCGTCGCTCGTGCGTGCTTGGGTCTGCGCGCTGGCGTGTGCGCTTGGGTACGTACGCCGGGAGGGTGTCCTGTTTTCTGTGGTGCGCCGGGATAAACCGGCATGAGGAAGGAGATGGAAGTTCTTCACGTTGAAGGAGTAGCGATCCGCGACGGCCCTGAGTCATGCGTGGGCGCTTGTGAGGGCGT
>Ga0210396_10000660_pt1 | contig 42110 bp, 33 predicted proteins | sample IncBWH17OmetaG_FD_155466 | JGI IMG/M metagenome (GOLD analysis project Ga0210396, IMG submission 155466) | Forest soil microbial communities from Barre Woods Harvard Forest LTER site, Petersham, Massachusetts, United States - Inc-BW-H-17-O ... | reverse complement strand
CGCGGTTGGTGACCTGCCGCGGCGGGTACGCGAAGCGTTATGGACGAGCCCAAGCACGTGGTACGCCGACTGCTGAACGTCGCGGGAACCACCTATGCGGCCGAGGCGGGAGTCCGGATCAGCGACAGGCCGATGCCGCTGTTTCAGCTGCTGGTGCTGTGCATGCTGGCCAGCAAGCCGATCGATGCGGCGATCGCCATGCGCGCCGGGCATGAATTGTTCAGCGACGGCCTTCGGACGCCGAAGGCGGTGCTGGATTCCGATCGGCGGACAATGATCGACGCTTTCGGCCGAGCGCACTACGTGCGCTACGACGAGAGTTCGGCTACCCGGCTCACTGAGATCGCTCAGCTGGTTGTGGACGAATACTCTGGTGATCTCCGCGAAATCGCCCGGCGCAGCTATGACGACATCGACGCCGCGAAGCGAATGCTCAAGAAATTCAAGGGAATCGGTGACACCGGCGCCGACATCTACCTACGGGAAGTCCAAGACGTATGGCCTTGGGTGCGACCGTATTTCGACAAGCGTGCCGCGCGTACCGCCAAGGCGCTGGGGTTGCCCAGCGACCCGACGAAGCTGGGCGCGCTCGCCCCGCGAGCCAACGCCCGTCTGGCAGCGGCGCTGGTGAGATTCGCTCTCGACGACGAGGTACGTCAGCAAGTGGCTGGTTGACCCACCCGTGCCCGGCATGAGCACAAGGTAATTCGACAGGACGGAGCAGTGATCATGGCCGACTCGAAAACATTCGTTATCGTCGGCGGCGGCCTCGGTGGAGCCAAGGCCGCCGAAGCGTTGCGCGAGAAAGGGTTTGACGGAAAGGTCGCGCTGCTTGCCGATGAGGAGTATTTACCCTATGAGCGGCCTCCGCTGTCCAAGGAATTTCTTGCCGGCAAGAAGTCGCTCAACGATTTCACTGTGCACGACTCAGACTGGTACCGGGACAACAAGATCGACCTGCGCGTGAACACAGAGGTGTTGTCGATCGACCCGAAGGCTCGCACCGTTGCTCTCTCTGATGACACCAACATTCAGTACGACAAGTTGCTGCTGGCCACTGGATCGCGTCCGCGGTTGTTGTCGATTCGAGGTTCCGATTCCACCGGAGTCCATTACCTCCGGAAATACGACGACGCGTCGAATCTGAATACGGCCCTGCTCGAAGGGTCGTCGCTGGCAGTCATCGGGGCAGGATGGATCGGTCTGGAGGTCGCAGCAAGCGCTCGCCAGCGCAACATCGACGTCACGGTCGTCGAGACCGCCAAGGCGCCGTTGCTCGGTGCGGTCGGTGAGGAGGTCGGGAACGTGTTCGCGAAGCTGCATCGCGACCATGGTGTGGACTTGCGTCTGGACACCGAAGTCAAGGAGATCACCACCGCCAACGGCAAGGCCACCGGCCTGCTGTTGGGCGACGGATCGACGATCAACGCCGACCGTGTGCTGGTGGCTGTCGGCGCGCAGCCAAACATCGAAATCGCCGAGGATGCCGGTTTGTCGACGGGTGACGGCGGCGTGCTGGTCGACGCGTCGTTGCGCACCAGCGACTCCGACATCTATGCAGTGGGCGACATCGCTGCTGCCGAACATCCGCTGTTCGAAGAGCGGATCCGCACCGAGCACTGGGCCAATGCGCTGAACCAGCCCGCGGTCGCGGTCGCAGGCATGCTCGGCGAAAAGGCGAAATACAAAGAGCTGCCGTACTTCTTCACCGACCAGTATGACTTGGGCATGGAGTACGCCGGTTACGCGCCGAACTCTGATCGGGTGGTGTTCCGCGGCGACGTCGACGGCCGCGAATTCGTCGCCTTCTGGTTGGACGGCGAAAATCGGGTGCTGGCGGGAATGAACGTCAACGTCTGGGATGTGCTCGACGACATCAAGAACCTGATCCGGTCCAAGAAAGCAGTAAGGCTCAACGCATTGGTCGATCCGGAGACGCCGTTGGGCGAGGTGGGCAGCTGACCCCGATTACGTCGGGTAGTCGCAGACCCTGCAGCCGTTCCCGCTCGGCGCGCCGCCGTTTGATCCGCAGCCGGGCATCGGCGGGCATGCTTAACGCTTCGTCGCAGGTGAGGTAGAAGACCTCGCCCGGAACGTCGATGAGGTCCGCCGCGGCGAAGCGAGATCCCAGCTCACGCAGCGTCATTCGCAGCTCATGGGTGAATCGCATCGTCGTGTCGTAGGCCAGTTCCCGAGAAGATCGAGCCCTGGCCGCCAACCGCTCGGCCAGCTTCGCTGCCGACCCGTCGAGCGGCATCGGACGCGGCACCGCGGTCGCGGCGCGCCCGGCAGCGACCAGCAGCATCGTCGGGTCATCACCGAACATCAAGTTGGCGAGTTCGACTTCACCGGGACCGCGGTGTGCGATGCGCGTCACCCCAGCGGTGATGGCGGCGGCGGTAGTGCGCGACAGGGCGCTGATGCCGTCTAGGTCCGCGTCCAGCGCCAGCGCGCACAATTGCGGATCGCTTCGGATCAGCGCCGCCAGCGCGGACGTCTTGGCCTCGACAACGTCGCTTTCCAGCAGCATGGCCACCCCGGACACGGTGGTGCGCGGGCGGGTGCGCTCTACCGTCGCCGCGGTGACGCCGGTGTCGATCAACCACAGCGCCGTCAGACTCCAGCCCTGGTGAATCCGGTCCCGCAACAATCGAGCCCGCACCTGAAGGTCTGCGCCCGTCAGCGAAATGAGTTGCGCCGCAGCGAGGTGTTCGGCCGTCGCGGCCTCGACGTAGGCCTGGGTATCGCTCCTCAGATGCCGCGACACCACCAACGCCCGCTTGACGGCAATGGCTTTCCCGGCCTTGGTGCCCGATCCGAGCAACCCACCGGTTGCGGGCGGGCGCCCCTGCGGGAAAAGCGCACCGACTTCTTCGCCAGCCAGCGACTGTTGCACGAGCTCGCGCGCGTCCCAGCCGGGCAGCTGGCCTCCGGCGATCACGCTGGCCGAAACACCAACGTAGGGGCGGTGACCGAAAACCGCGATAGCCCGGCTTCCCCATTCACCGGCAGCCACGTCGCCTAAAGCCATCACCTGGCTCATCACCCGGTTGGCGGCGCGCAAACCGGCGAGTTGAACGTCGAGCGTCATCGGTGTCAACGGGCCGGGCAGCGTCTCGGCCAGTGGCACCGCGCTGAATACCGGGAAGCGGAGGTCGATCCGGTCGTCGAACTCGCCTTCGAGTCCGTCCGGCGCCACAGGCAGCAACCGGGTGCCGTCGGGCGGCTCGGTCCGCGGCGCGACCTCCAGTGGTATCGGCAGGTGGCCGGGCACATCCATCGTGCCCTTGGCGTCCAGTCTGCGGCCGGCCAATCCGCGCGCGGTGTCGGCGACGGCAGCGCGTGCGCCCCAGGCGAACTCGAAGTCCCAATCCTCGTGCAGTGACGTCAGGTCCAGCTCGGGGACCAGCCGGGGCCAGACGGGTAGGCGGGAGACTCGCGAGCGTTGGCCGACGGGGCGCAGCAGCCCTCGCGCGGTGGCCAGTTCGGTGGTATCCGGTGTCGCCAGGTCGACCAGTCCGGTGCGATTGGTCACCACTGCCAGCACCAGGAATCGGAGCAGGTCGTCGAAATGCAGTAGCCGCAAGGGCTGGGTCGAATCCTTGCTGTGCAGCAGGCTGCCGACCGTGCGGCAGATCGTCCAATCCAGCTGTCGGCCCACCGGCGGCGCGATCCGCACGATCAGGCTCGGCGCCCAGCCGGACGACACCAGCCCCTCGGCCTGCCGGTACAGCTTGGGCTCGCCGCCCGCTTGCGACGCGTAAACCAGCCGGGCACCCGCACGGGCCGCCGCGTGAGCGACCTGCACCAGCCCGTTAATTCCGGCGCTGCCGGGCGCGCCGGCCTCGATCGGAGCGAGGTGGACGACCACATCGGAGTCGTCGGCCAGCCGCTGCAGGATCGGCCCGCCGAGCGGCCCGCACACAAAGTCGACGTCGGGGTCCAGGTTTTCATGGGGGCGCCCGGCGATGCCGCTGACCGCGTATCCGCCGGCGAGGAGCTGCCGGGCGACGGCACGCCCCACCACTCCGGTGACCCCGGTGAGCAGGATGCGCACGCCCGACCACCTCCAACGGTGTTCAGCTAACTTATCGACAATAAGCGCGCGAACCCCTTCACAGGCAACTTTCAGCTACCCAAATTGGTCACTTCAGGGTGGCGGTGCCGTCGGCGTGGATCGTCACTTTGGCACCTGCGATGTCTTCATGCACCGTCTGCGCGGCCGCCGCCGGGTCGGGCAGCAAAGCCAGGGCGCGGCGATCGTCGGGGGTGCGAACCGCAAGGAACGCCTTCTCCGGCAGGCCGTCCCGGTCAAATGGCGTCGTCCAGGACTCGACGGTACCGACGCCTTCCCATTCCACCGCCGCGTCACGGATCGGCTCCCGGTCGACTGCGGATTGCGTGTCTTCCCAACGGAACTCGGCCGTCGGTGGTTCGGTGCCGTAGACGCCGAAGCTGTGCTTGGTCAGGTAGCCGCCATTGGCGGTGATCAAGCCACGCCGCCCCGGGTTAGCCGTCAGCAGTTCGGCCATCGTCGCGATCGAGTGTGACACGTAGTTGCTCCACGGACCGCCCGCGAACGTCAGCCCCCCGGTCACGGTCAGCGGCCGGGCCGGATCGTCAACCGGTAGCCCGAGTTCGGTCGCCGCGACCTGCACAGCCGACGGGAAACAGGAATACAGGTCGACGTAGTCCACGTCGTCGATGCCCAGACCGGCCAGTGTCAGTGCGCGCCCACCGGCGGTCCGGATAGCCGGCGACCGGTGCAGTTCGGCGCGCTCACTGATCGCGTAGGTGTCGTGGGCATCGGTGCCCGCGTACGGGTAGACCCACCGGTCGGTGGGGATCTGCAGACGGGTCGCGGTCTCCACCGATGTCAGGATCAGGGCGGCGGCCTGGTCGACCATGTTGTTGGAGTTCATCAGCTTGGTGTATGGCCAGCTGATCATCCGGTTCGTCGGGCCGTCCTGGTAAATCGCTTCTGCTGTAACGGGTTTGCGAATCCAAGCGTGCTCATTCTGCACCGCCACGGCGTTGAACCGCGCCCACAGCTCGCCGATGCGCTTGCGGTGATCGTCGACCGACTCGCCGGCGCTGATGCGCAGTGCCTGCTCGAACATCGGGTAGATGTAGGCGGGGCGGTCCAGGCCGATGCGGTCCTCGGCCGGCCCGGCCATCGGGACGTTTTCATCACTGCCCTGGGCAACAGGAACCGACTCGTCCTGATCGGTCCAGGTGAGTCGTTTGCCCCTGGCGCGCAACTGCATCCGGGTGCGCCACATTTCCGCGCCGGCCACCAACACCACGTCCGCGCGTCCGTGTTGGATGTCCAGGCAGGCCCGGTTGACCAGCGACTGCGGCACGTTGCCGCCGATGCCGCTGTAGCGGGTGGCCGCGCGGTCGACGCCGATGCGTTGGCCGAGCAGCAGCCCGGCGTCGCGATAGCGGGCCGACAACAGGTTGACCACGGAGATGGAGTCGACGGCCTCGAGCACCCGGGCGTCGGCGGCCTGGCGCGCGGCCTCGGCCATCAGGTCCACGGGTTCTTTCGCGTTGACTTCAGCCGCCGGGTCCTCACGATGGTTGAGCTGGCCGTAGCCGACCAGCACCGGTGTCCTGGGGTTGACGGGCATTGATGAAGACCTTCCGTGATGTGGGCCGCGGGGAATCCTAGGCGGTGTCGGTGGAGGCAAACAGCACGCCGTCGTTAATCAGCCGCTCGGTTTCCTCGCCGCTCATCCCGAGAATCTTGTGACAGATCTCGCGGGTGTCCTGGCCGGGCAGCGGCGCCGGGCGCCCAGGCGCAGTCGGGATGTGCCGAAACGGCGCCGGGCCGGTCTCGGCCGGCAGCGGATGATCGAACAGCGGATGCGTCATGTCGCTGAACAGCTTTCGCGCGCGCAGCTGCGGGTCTTCGAGGATGTCGGGCGGACGGTTCATCCCGCCGGCGGGAACGCCTGCCGATTGCAACGCCTCGGCGACCTGCCGCGGTGTTTGGCCGCGGGTCCACGCCGACACCTGCGCCAGCAATTCGCGGCGATGCGCAACCCGCGCCTCGCCGGTCGCGAATCGCTCATCACCGGCCAGTTCAGGTAGCCCGAAAACCGCTGTTGCCGAGCGCCAGTCAGCGTCAGTGCGGATCGAGATGGCACACCACTCGTCGTCGCCTGCGCATGGGTAGACATCGTGCACGCTGGTGTCGTCGCGCAAATCGGCGTGGCCGGCCGCCCGTACCGCGTCGATGACGTACCGGGCGTCGAGTTGGTTGACGACGGCTTCGGTTTGGGAGACATGGACCCGGCTTCCCTCGCCGGTTCGGTTGCGTTGGATGAGCGCGGCCAGCGCACCGATCGCGGTGATTCGCCCGACCACATGATCGGGGAAGATCGTGATCGCATCGTAGAACCGGTGCCGCGAACCATCGGCCGGCCGATCCGGTTGAGCGCCTTGATCGTCGTGGTCTGTCCAGAGCTTGCTGACGCCCGCGGTGGCGCGCACCAGCGGTCCGTACCCCATCCGGTGGCTCCAGGGCCCGGTGTCGCCAAAGGCGCTGCTTTCCGCGAGCACCACCCGGCGGTTCAGGGCATGCAACGTGTCATATGAAAAATCAAGGGCAGCAAGTGTTCCGGGCTTGAAGTTGGCGAACACCGCGTCGGCCGCGGCGACCAGACGGCTGAAGATCTGTTTGCCCTCGGCGCTGCGCAGGTCGACGCCGAAGGCCAGGTTGTTGCGATGCGTCCAGGCGAATGACTCACTCATGGCCTCGCCAACCCGTGCCTGACGCAACCCGTCGGGATAAGCCGTACTTTCGATTTTGATGACCTCGGCGCCCAGATCGCCGTAGAGGCGGCTGAGTTCGCCACCGGCGACGATGACACCGAGATCGAGGATTCGTAGCCCCTCGAAGGGACGGCTGACCGTTCGCGGCGTCGGGGTGACGGCCGGGTCGGCGAGCCACCGGGCTTGGTCGTGGCCGGCCTGCGGAGCGGGTGTGCGGAAACCAATATGCTGCCCGTCGACCGCGAAATATCCGATGGGTACGCATGCGTGTACGCCGGGGACGAGTTCGGCGTCGGCAATGGCGCCCACCATTTGAAAATGATCCGACGCCAAGATCTGCGCCGGCGACAGCACGGCAGCGATCGGCACGCCGTGCGCCTGCCCGGCGGGTACCAACGCTTTCATGGTCTGGTTGGCGAACAACTGCTGGACCAGCTTGCCGATCTGCGGCCAGGCGGCGAAGCGCGCAGCAAGCACGTCGTACTTGGGGTCCTGGAATTCTTCGGGCTCCCCCAGCCAGCGGCGCAGCCCGCGCCACTGTCGCGGCGACAACACACAGAGCCGCACGTAGCCGTCCTGACACGGGTAGATCGGGTAGGCGTCCTGGTTTTTCGGGCGTCCGCGCCACCGATTAGCTCCGCGGAGGCCGGCAGCGGCCTGTCCATGCGCCCCGAACGCCGGATCCAGTGCCATCACGACCGCGTCGAACCGGGCAAAGTCGATGTAATCCCCTGTGCCACAACGTAACCTGTGGTAGTACGCAACCAGCGCGGCCCATGCGGCTTGGACAGCGGCAGTGGCCGATGCGATACCGTCCGGCGGTAACACGGGTGCTCCGGTGGGGGGGCCCGACCGCGACAGCGAACCCGACAAGGCATAAAGCACCGGGTCGGTCGCCTGCCACGACGACCGCGGCCCGGTTGTGCCGAAGTCGGTGATCGACAACGCCACCAGCTGTGGATACCGATCGGCCAAGTCGGCGCACGAGGTTCCGTAGGCGCCGGCCTGACCGGGATTCCCGCTGTCGACGACGATGTCGGAGCTGGCGGCCAGCTCGGCAAATCGGCCTCGGTCGTCTGGGTCGGAGGGATCCAACACCGTGCTGCGCTTGTTGGCGTTGTGCAGCGCGAACCGCAGGCTGGCGCCGTGCAGCGTCGGCGCCCGGGTGCGCGACGGGCTGCCGCCCGGCGGCTCGACCTTCAGCACGTCGGCGCCCAAGTCCGCGAGCAGTCGGGTGACCGCGTCGCCGTCGTCGCCGGACAGGTCGAGCACCCGCAACGACGCCAGGAGCTCGACCACATCCACGACGTCAGCGTAGTGGGCGGGTTTGCCGCCCGACGCTCCCGAAGCGAAGGACTACACGGCTAAGACGCTCGACATCGAGAATCTCATCGTCGACAAGATGAACAAGCTGAGCCCAGCTCAGTACGAAGCCATGCTCCGACCGGTCTTCAAAGACGACGAGATGCTCGTGGTCACCGTCGGCGCCGTACTCGGCTTCCTTGTCGGCGAACTCCAAGTGGTCCTTGTCGAGCAATTCGCACGCTAGCTCTCCGCCCACCTACGCGTCGTGTGCTGTTCACCGAGCGTGCGCAGAATCGGAAGGATGAGCTCACAAACCGTCACGCCTGCGAAGCTGTCCGACGACGAACTTGCCGGCATTCACGCCTACTGGCGCGCGGCCAACTACCTTTCGGTTGGCCAGATCTATCTGCTGGACAATCCGCTGCTGCGTGAGCCGCTGGCACCCGAGCATGTCAAGCCCCGGCTGCTGGGGCACTGGGGCACCACCCCGGGGCTGAATCTGGTCTACGCACACCTGAACCGGATCATCCGTAACCGCGATGCCAACGTCATCTTCGTCACCGGACCCGGTCACGGCGGGCCCGGCCTGGTCGCCAACGCGTACTTGGAGGGCACCTACAGCGAGGTCTATACCGGCATCGAAGAAGACGCTGACGGATTGCGAAAGCTGTTCCGGCAGTTCTCGTTTCCCGGTGGAATCCCCAGCCACGTAGCTGCCCAGACGCCGGGTTCCATCCATGAAGGCGGCGAGCTCGGATACGCGTTGGTGCACGCCTACGGCGCGGCGTTCGACAATCCCGACCTGGTGGTCGCCTGTGTCGTCGGCGACGGCGAGGCCGAAACCGGTCCGCTGGCCGCCAGCTGGCACTCCAACAAGTTCCTCAACCCGGTCAGCGATGGCGCGGTGCTGCCCGTCCTCCACCTCAACGGCTACAAGATCGCCAACCCGACCGTGCTGGCCCGCATCCCCCACGACGAGCTGGAGTCGCTGCTGCGTGGCTACGGGTACCGACCCATCACCGTCGCTGGAGACGATCCCACCAACGTGCACCAGCAACTCGCCGCCGCCCTCGACGAGGCCTTCGACGAGATCGCCGAAATTCAGCGGAATGCCCGCAGCGGTGGGAAAACCGAGCGGCCGGTGTGGCCGATGATCGTGCTGCGCACCCCCAAGGGTTGGACCGGACCCAAAGTGGTGGACGGCAAGCAGGTGGAGGGCACTTGGCGCGCGCATCAGGTCCCTCTCGCCGAGACCCGGGATAACCCAGCCCACCGCGCTCAGCTCCAGGAGTGGTTGCGCAGTTACGCACCCGAGGAGCTGTTCGACGACAACGGCACGCTGCGCGACGAGCTGCGGGCACTCGCGCCCGGCGGCGACCGTCGGATGAGCGCCAACCCGCACGCCAACGGCGGCCTACTGCTGCATGATCTGGACTTGCCCGATTTCCGTGACTATGCGGTCGCGGTGTCGCAGCCGGGGACGGAGACCCACGAGGCCACCCGGGTGCTGGGCACGTTCCTGCGCGACGTGATCGCCCGCAACCACGACCGGTTCCGGCTGATGGGCCCCGACGAGACCGCCTCCAACCGCCTGGACGCAGTCTACGAGTCGACCGGCAAGGTGTGGCTTTCGGAGACCATGCCCGATGACGACCACCTGTCACCGACCGGCCGGGTGATGGAGGTGCTCTCCGAGCACCTGTGCCAAGGCTGGCTCGAGGGATATCTGCTGACCGGGCGGCATGGACTGTTCAACTGCTACGAGGCGTTCGTGCACATCGTCGACTCGATGTTCAACCAGCACGCCAAATGGTTGTCAACCAGCCGCGAACTGCCCTGGCGGCAGCCAATCGCGTCGCTGAACTACCTGCTGAGTTCGCATGTGTGGCGCCAGGACCACAACGGCGCATCGCATCAGGATCCCGGGTTCATCGACCTGGTCGCCAATAAGCGTGCCGAGGTCGTGCGCGTCTACCTGCCGCCGGACGGCAACACGTTGCTGTCGGTGGCCGATCACTGCCTGCGCAGCCGCGACTACGTCAACGTCATCGTCGCCGGCAAACAACCCGCGCTGGCCTACCTCGACATGGAGTCGGCGATCGCGCACTGCACCCGCGGCCTGGGCATCTGGCAGTGGGCGAGCACCGCGACAGCCGAACCCGACGTGGTGCTGGCCTGCGCCGGCGACGTCCCGACGTTAGAGACCCTGGCCGCCGCCGACATCCTGCGGCGCGAACTTCCCGAGTTGGCTGTGCGGGTGGTGAATGTCGTCGACCTGATGCGATTGCAGCCGGACTCCGAGCACCCGCACGGGTTGCCCGACAACGAATTCGACGCGTTGTTCAGCCGCGACAAGCCGGTCATTTTCGCCTACCACGGTTATCCATGGCTGATCCACCGGCTCACCTACAGTCGCGCCAACCACCATCACATGCACGTCCGCGGCTTCAAGGAGCGCGGCACCACGACGACGCCGTTCGACATGGTGATGCTCAACGACCTGGACCGCTTCCACCTGGTGATGGACGTCATCGACCGGGTGGACGGGCTGGCCGGCCGGGCCGCCGTGCTGCGTCAGCAGATGGCCGATGCGCGGCTGGCCGCGCGTCGTTACACCCGCGAGCACGGCGAGGACGACCCGCAGATCAGCGATTGGAAGTGGGGGCCGAATAAGTAAGCTGGTGCGGGTGGCGACTGTTTTGTCGGTCAACGTGTCGGGCGGGCGGGCGAATCCCGATCCGAACGGGATGTCGAATGTGACCGGCATCGACAAAGTGGCGGTTACCGAGCCGGTCATGGTGCGGGCACCGGGGCCCATGCACGGTGGTGTCGGCAGCGGGCTGGTCGGCGACACCATCGGCAACCAGAAATTCCACGGCGGCGACGACCAGGCGGTCTACGCCTACGCGCGGGAAGACCTCGACGAGTGGGAGGTTCGGCTTCAGCGCACACTCGTCAACGGCAACTTCGGCGAGAACCTGACCACCTCGGGCGTTGATGTGAACGCCGCGCGGATCGGCGAACGCTGGCGCGTCGGTACCGACGGATTGGTGCTGGAAGTCTCCACCCCCAGAACACCGTGCCGGACGTTTCAGGCGTTCCTGAACCTGAGCCACTGGATGAAGACTTTCATTCAGGCGGGGAAACCCGGCGCGTACTTACGGGTGATCTCGCCCGGGACGGTGCGCGCGGGCGACGCGATCGCAATCGACTACCGTCCCGATCACGACGTGACCATCGACGTGGTTTTTCGCGCCCGATTTTCTGAACCGGAACTGCTTCCGCAGCTGTTGGTGGCCGACGCGCTTCCGGCGGAGCTCAAGGAGTACGCGCGCCGCCGGGTTACCAGTTTTGCGCAGGTAAACTTGCCGAATGCTTGACGCGACGGTAGCCGCCGACACCCATCCGGTGGTGTCGCAGCTGTCGGCGCTGCATCAGTTCCGCATCTACGTCGACGTCGCGCTGGTCGTGGTGGTGCTGGCGCTGACGAACCTGATCGCACACTTCACCACGCCGTGGGCGGGCGTCGCGACGGTCCCGGCGGCCGCGGTCGGGCTGGTCTTGTTGTTGCGGTTCAACGGGCTGGGCTGGGCCGAACTCGGCCTGGGCCGTGACCACTGGAAATCCGGCGCCGCCTATGCGCTGGGTGCGATGGCGTTGGTGGTGACGGTGATCGCGGTCGGCGTGCTGCTTCCGCTGACCCGGCCGATGTTCATGAACAACCACTACGCGACGATGTCGGGCGCACTGGTCGCCTCGATGATCATCATCCCGTTGCAAACCGTGATCCCCGAAGAGCTGGCATTTCGCGGTGTGCTGCACGGCGCATTGAATCGGGCTTGGGGATTCCGCGGAGTGGCGGTGGCCGGTTCGCTGCTGTTCGGCCTCTGGCATATCGCCACGTCGTTGGGACTGACGAGCAGCAACGTCGGCTTCACGCGGCTATTCGGCGGCGGCATCGTGGGGATGCTGGCCGGCGTGACGTTGGCGGTGATCGCGACTGCGATGGCTGGGTTTGTGTTCAGCTGGCTGCGCCGACGCAGCGGCAGCCTGATCGCGCCGATCGCCCTGCATTGGTCGCTCAACGGGCTGGGGGCGCTGGCCGCAGCGTTGGTTTGGCACCTGTCCGGCTGACGGTTCTACACCAGCAGCACTGCCGCGCCGGCGATCCGGCCGGCGCTGAGATCCGACAACGCCCGATCAGCTTGACTCAGCGGGTATTCCGGCGTGGTCACCTCGATGTGATGCTCGGCGGCGAAGTCGAGGAAGGCCCGCGCGTCGGCGCGGGTGTTTGACGTCACCGAGCGCAGCTGGCGTTCTTGGAAAAGGTGGCGCTGGTAATTGAGAACGGGAATGTCACTCAGATGGATTCCTGCGATCGCCAAGGTGCCGCCGCGGTCGAGCGCCTCCAGCGCGGGCAGCACCAGATCGCCGACCGGGGCGAACAGGATCGCGGCGTCGAGGCGCACCGGTGGTGGGTCGGCGGCGCCTTGGGCCGACGCGGCGCCCAGCCCGAGCGCCAGTTCTTGGGCGGCGGCGCCGCGCGTCATCACGTGCACTTCAGCGCCTTGGGCCAGCGCGACCTGCGCGGTGATGTGGGCGCTGCCGCCGAAGCCGTACAGCCCCAGCCGTCCGCCGGGCGGCAGCGCTGCGCGTAGCAGCGACCGGTAGCCGATGATGCCGGCGCACAGCAGCGGCGCAAGCTCGCTATCGCTGTAGCCGCTCGGCAGGTGGTGGGCGAAAGCGGAGGGGACCGTAGCGAATTCGGCGTACCCGCCGTCGGCGTCCCAACCGGTGTAACGGGACTTCGGGCACAGGTTCTCGTCGCCGCGCCGGCAGTATTTGCAGACTCCGCAGGTATGCCGCAACCAGGCGATGCCGACCCGGTCGCCGACGCCGAACCCGTCGCCGGCGTCGGCGCCGACCTCGACAACTTCGCCGACCACCTCGTGTCCGGGCGTCACGTTCTCCCGGTGCACCGGAAGGTCACCCTCGGTGACGTGCAGGTCGGTCCGGCACACCCCGCACGCCCGCACGGCGACCAGCAGCTCGGACGGCTCGGGGTGTGGCACCCGCGTGCGGACGTATTCCAGTGGATCGGTGCTCATCGGACCGGGCCGACGTACCCGCCACGCGCTCATCGTGGTGGTGGTCGCTGGGGTCATCAATACAGCATGCCGCTAATCGCTACGGCCGCAACAGGTTAGCGTCTGGCGGCGCTTCGCACTAGCCGCACAATGAAGAGCAGAACAACGGCTCCGAGCAGCGCGGTGAAGAAGGTGAACCAATGTCTTCCACCTGCCACGTCGAAGCCGAGGCGCTCGAGAATAAATCCACCGAGGAATCCGCCGATTACGCCGACGACGATGTCCACCAGAATGCCCGAGCCTCCACCACGAACGATTTTGCTCGCAAGCCAACCAGCAATGCCCCCGATGATGATGAAGCCAATCCAACCTACGGCCGTCGGGGTGGACAATGCGAGGAATTGAGTAGCTGCCATGACATCCATTCGGAACTCCTTGCTGTCGCCGGGCAAGCCCGCTGCTGGACCGTCATTTGGAATACGGCGTCAGCGTAACGAGTCGGCTGATCAATTGGGCACGTTCGGCTTAACTGCGCCAAGCGTGCAATGAATTACCGCGTGGGCTAAGTCGATACCGTGCCGGGAGCCGGCGCTCCCCCGTTTCCGCCGGTGGGTTGTCCCGGTGGCGGCGGAGGCGGTGCCGGGGCGGGTGCAGCGGGCGGCGGAGGCGCCGCCGGTGGCGCGGGTGCGGGTGCGCCCGGGGCGGGTGCGCCCGGGGCGGGAGCCGGACCTGGAGCTGCCGGGGCGGGAGCCGGACCTGGAGCTCCAGGGGCGGGTGCGGCTGTGGGCGGAGCCGGGGCCAGCGGGCGGACTGACTCTGCGAGCGCCTTCGCCCCGTTGACGTCCACCGGATCGTTAGCGGTGCCCAGCCACACCACGAACCAACGCTGATTCGCCGAGCCCTGCGGTGCATTCGGCCCCGACGGACCGATCACTCCCGCCCAAATCTGGCCGTTCGGCTTGGTGGCGTCGCTGAATTTGACTTCGTAATACGACGCGCCGCCCGCTACGCCGGGGGCATTCAGCGGCGCGGTCGCCTGGTTGATCCGCGTCCCGGGATACGGCATGAAGAACTCACCCATATCCGATGCCAGCCGGGTCGCGGCCTTGGTGTTGTCGGCTTCAGCGCTGGCGTAGAGCTTTTGGTCCAACTTGCCGAGCACGACGCGGGTGTCGTTGGCGACCGGTGGTGGCTGGCCCGGAGCGGGCGGCCCGGTCTCCTTGCTGAGCAATGCCGAGCCGTAGTCGAGGTGGGTGGCGTCCGATTCGACCCAGCCGACCGGAATGACGTAGCTGAACCCGCCGACCGGGTTGTCGATACGGGCCGGTTGGGGCGCGTTCGGATCGGTCGGCGGCGGCGCAGGCTGGTTGGGGCCCGCTCCGGGTGGCGCTGCGACCGGGTCGGCAGGCGGAGGTGCCCCCGGCGGCGCGCCCGGGCCGGGCGCCGCATCTGCCGGACCGTTGGGCGGCGGGGGTGCCGCTGTGGTCGTTCCCGGCGGTGGAACCGGGTCGGCGCTTGCTACGGCCGCCGGCACCGCGAGCGCGATCGCGCCGGCGGCGCTTATCGCCGCGACCGCCAGCGTCGTCCAACGGCTTTTAGGCCGTGTCGAGTGGGCGTGCACCTCGTCCATAAGGAAAAACCTATCGTGTTACAGCCGTGGGAAAAGTTCCTAATGCTGACTATGTTACTGATTTGCCGCCGATTTCGAGGACACAATCCGAGGCATCAACGCAGATCAGCGGGCCAAGCCGGCGAAGCCTCGCGGCGACGCCGGACGAGCGGCATCCGGATCGCCGCCGGGCGCGTCTTCAGGGCCCGGCGAAGCCGGCCTGGTTGAGCACCTTTTGACCCGTCGCTCCGGTCACCAGGTCGATGAACTTCTGCGCCAGCGCGGGCTGCGACGCATGTTTGAGGACGGCGATCGGATACGCGACGGGTGCGGCGGCTGACTCGGCGAACGTGACTGTACTGACCTCATTGCCGGCGTTGCGTGCGTCGGTGACATAGACCAGCCCCGCGTCGGCCTCGCCGCGGGTGACCTTGGCCAGAACATCGGATACCGCCGGTTCTTCGCTGACCGGGTTGAGGTGGACGCCGGTGTTGTCCTCGATGAGCTCGGTCGCCGCCGCGCAGGGCACCGGCTCTCGACACACCGCGACGTTGAGCCCGGGTTTGGCGAGGTCAGCGAACGAGTGGATCTGTTTGGGATCGCCCGGCGCCGTCACGATGACCAATGTGTTGGACGCGAAATTGACCGGATCAGTCTCCGTTAAGCCCGCCTTGGAAACAGTGTCCATTTGGGCGGTGTCGGTCGAGGCGAAGATGTCAGCGGTGGCACCTGAGGTCAGCCGAGTCGCCAGGTCTGTGGAGCCCGCGAAGTCGAAATCCACTGTGCTGCCGGGATTATCGGCCTGGAACTTCCCGGCGAGCAGGGTGAACGTCGGCTTCAGCGGCGCAGCGGCAAACACCATGACCGACTGCGCCGACGAGTGACCCTGGGACGAGGTGTGCGTAGCCGGCGGTGGCGTCGAACCGCACCCGGACAACGTCGTCACCAGCACGAGCGGCACAACCCAGATTCGGGCCCCGTGCCTGGGCAGGCCCTGCCGCCGTGGGAGCACCCGCTTAGTTTCTCAGTCGGCAGGTCATGCTGCCAACCGTTGTCCAACGGTGACCGCGCCGTGCCGGAATCAGAGTTTGTTCTCTAGCTACCGTCCAGTAACATGTACGAAGAATGACGCCATACACGCCCTGAAATCCCAGGGACCGGCGTTGCGGTGTGCCACCATCGAAGCATCGGATGACCGTTGCTCCAGGCGGAAGCCGCAGGTGCCTGTAAGTGGCCGTCACTTGGGTTCAGTGCTGAATACGAGGAGGTCATGCCGGTGGACGTGCTGGTCACTGGGGGCGATACCGAACTAGGCCGTGTCGTTGCTGAGGGGTTCCGCGACGCCGGCCACACGATTACCTTGGCCGGAGCTCGTCGAGACGATCTCGAGGTGGCAGCCAAGGAGCTCGAGGCGGACGCAATCGTCTGCGACACGACTGACGCCGCCAGCCTTGCCGAGGTCCGCGGGCTGTTCCCACATCACATCGACACCATCGTCAACATCCCGGCGCCGCGTTGGAACCCCGGTGACCCGCGTGTGTACTCGCTGCCGGATCTGGCCGCCGCATGGCGCAACTCGCTGGACGCCACCGTGCTCTCGGCGGTGCTGACCGTCCAGACCGTGGGCGATCACCTGCGCTCCGGTGGGTCGATCATCAGTGTCGTGCCGGAGAATCCGCGCGCCGGTAGCGCCGAGGCCGCGATCAAGGCCGCGCTGTCGAACTGGGTCGCCGGCCAGGCCACCATCTTTGGCACCCGCGGTATCACGGTCAACGCCGTCGCCGCCGGGCGCGGCGCGCAGCCGGGCTACGACGGACTGTCCGGCACACCGCCGTCGGTTGCCGACGAGGTCGCGCGGTTGGCGCTGTTCCTGACCAGCTCCGCTGCCCGCCATATCACCGGACAGCTGTTGCACGTCAGCCATGGTGCGCTGACGCAGTTCGCCTAGCGCGAACAATTCACGTGGGGACCTCCGCCGTCGGCGGACGGTTATTAGGGTAGTTCGCGTGACTATCCGACTTGGCTTTCAAATTCCCAACTTTTCTTACGGCACCGGCGTCGAACAGCTCTTTCCAACCGTCATCGCGCAAGCTCGCGAGGCCGAATCTGCGGGATTCGACTCGGTTTTCGTGATGGACCACTTCTACCAACTGCCGATGCTGGGCTCCCCCGACCAACCGATGCTGGAGGCCTACACCGCCCTCGGCGCGCTGGCCACCGCCACCGAGCGGGTGCAGCTCGGCACGCTGGTTACCGGCAATACCTACCGCAACCCCACCCTGCTGGCCAAGATCATCACCACCCTCGACGTGGTCAGCGCGGGCCGGGCGATTCTGGGCATCGGCACGGGCTGGTTCGAGCTCGAACACGACCAGCTGGGATACGAATTCGGCACCTTCACCGATCGGTTCAACCGGCTTGACGAGGCACTGGAGATCGTCCTGCCGATGATCAAAGGTGAGAAAGCGACCTTTTCGGGCAAGTGGTACCGCGCCGAAAATGCGTTCGCCAACCCGCGTTACCGCGATCACGTGCCGCTGATGATCGGCGGCAGCGGCGAGAAGAAGACCATCCCGCTGGCCGCTCGGCACTTCGACCACCTCAACTTCATCACCGGATTCGACCAACTGGCGGGCAAGGTCAAAGTTGTGCGGGAGCGCTGCGAGGAGATCGGCCGTGATCCCGCGACGCTGGAGACCAGCTTCCTGCTGACCGTGCTGCTTGACGAAAACGTCAAGCCAGAACAAATCCCGGCGGAGATGAGTCAGCGCATGCTGGCCGGCAACGCTGATTTCATCGCCGAGCAGGTTCAGGCCAAGGTGCTCGATGCCGGAATCGACGGCGTGATCATCAACATGCCCTTTTACACGCCCGGTGTGGTCACTGCGGCCGCTGAAGCGCTGCGCCCGCTCGTCGGGCTCTGACCAGCCCGGCGAGGCGCATCACGTTCGACGGCGTGGGTGGGGTTGATCACAGGGTTCGAACTCGATAATGGCAAGTCCGCGTGACTAACGTAGTAGTGAACGCAGTCGCTGCCGAGGAGCAACCAAACCATGAGCGCCCAACCCGAAAACATTGCTCCCAATCGTCGTCACCAGGTCGTGGTCATCGGATCCGGATTCGGCGGGCTGAACGCCGTCAAGAAGCTCAAGAGGGCCGATGTCGACATCAAGTTGATCGCCCGCACCACCCACCACCTGTTTCAGCCGATGCTGTACCAGGTCGCGACCGGCATCGTCGCCGAGGGAGCGATCGCTCCCCCGAGCCGCGTCATCCTGCGCAACCAACGCAACGTTCAGGTGCTGCTGGGTGACGTCACGCATGTCGATCTGGACGGCAAGTACGTCGTTTCGGAGCTGCTCGGCCACAGCTACGAGACTCCCTTCGACAGTTTGATCATCGCTGCCGGCGCCGGTCAGTCTTACTTTGGCAACGACCAGTTCGCCGAATTCGCGCCCGGGATGAAGTCCATCGACGACGCGCTGGAACTGCGCGGCCGGATCATGAGCGCGTTCGAGGCCGCCGAGCGTTCCAACGACCCAGAGCGACGCAGGAAGCTGCTGACCTTCACCGTCGTCGGCGCCGGGCCCACCGGCGTCGAGATGGCCGGGCAGATCGCCGAACTCGCCGACTTCACATTGAAAGGCGCGTTCCGACACATCGATTCGACCAAGGCCCGGGTGATCTTGCTGGACGCGGCCCCCGCGGTGCTGCCGCCGATGGGTGAGAAGCTCGGCAAGAAGGCGGCGGCGCGGCTGGAGAAGATGGGCGTCGAGATCCAGCTCGGAGCGATGGTGACCGACGTCGACCGCGACGGCATCACGGTCAAGGATTCCGACGGCACCGTCCGGCGCATCGAATCGGCCTGCAAGGTATGGTCGGCCGGGGTGTCCGCCAGCCCGTTGGGCCGGGATCTGGCCCGTCAAACAGGGGTCGAACTCGATCGCTCGGGCCGGGTCAAGGTATTGCCCGACCTGTCGGTGCCGGGCCATCCGAACGTCTTCGTAGTCGGTGACATGGCCGCCGTCGATGGTGTGCCCGGGGTCGCACAGGGCGCGATCCAGGGTGGCAAGTATGCAGCGACCACGATCAAAGCCGAACTCGGCGGTGCCGATCTGGCCGAGCGCGAACCCTTCCAGTACTTCGACAAAGGGTCGATGGCCGCGGTGTCGCGGTTTTACGCGGTCGTCAAGATCGGCCCGCTCGAGTTCGGCGGTCTGATCGGCTGGTTCGCCTGGCTGTTACTGCACCTGGTGTACCTGATCGGATTCAAGAACAAGATCACTACGGTGTTGTCGTGGACGGTGACGTTCCTGAGTGGTCGGCGCGGCCAGCTGACCATCACCGAGCAGCAGGCGTTCGCCCGCACCCGGCTCGAACAGTTGGCGGTGCTGGCCGCCGAAGCGCATGAGGGTGAGACGGCGAAAGCGGCCAGCTAGCCCCCTGGCGGTGCTTCTTCCAGGTTCTGCAGCCGCACCTGACCGCGGGCGACCACCCGGTCGTCGGCGTCGGTGATAGTCACCAGCCAGAGTTGCTGACGCCGCCCGCGATGCACCGGCGTGGCAGTCCCGTACACGGTGCCGCTGCCGATCGCCCGGAGGAAGTCGGTGTTGTTGTTGACGCCGACGACGGCGCCGCCACCGTTCGCGTTGATCCAGGTCCAAGCGGCGAGGCTGGCCATGCTCTCGATCATCGAGCAATAGACACCGCCGTGCACGATGCCCATGGGCTGCAGCAGCTTGGGCTGCACCTCGAGGTGTGCGCGTGCGCCATCCGGGGTGAGTTCGGTGAACACCAGCCCCAGCTCGTTGTCGAACGGCCCCTCGAAGCCCGGTGGGATGGCGGAGTTTGGCGATGGTTGCACGATCCTGTGTCTACACGGCCTGGGGAGACTAGGGTATTTGCGGGGTGGAATTATTCCACGCGGCACCTGTTAGATACCGATACTGTGTCCCAGAGCCAGCACGGAGACCACGGCAATACGGGGGAAGGGGCTAAATGGTAACGGCGACAACCGAGCCGGTGCGGCTACCGCCCGGTGCGCGGATGCCGAAGCCCATCCAGGCCATCGCCTACCTGGCTTCGAACCATGACATGTATGTCAGAGTGTCCCGACGGTGCGGCAGCAAGATCATCAGCGTCAATTTGCCGGGCATCGGCCATGCGGTGGTGATCGGCGACCCAGCTGTGGCGAAGGACTTGTTCACCACCAGTACCGATCTGATCGAACGCCCGACGTGGGGCGGCGGGAGCCTGGGCGACGCATTCGGCGAAGGGTCGACATTCAGCCTCGCCGGCGATCAACTCGCCGCGCGGCGCAAGGTGATCGTCCCGCACTTCAAGGGCAATCGGATGCGAAGCTACGAGCAGGTCATCGAGCAAGAGGTGATGCGCGAGATCGCGACCTGGCCGGAGGGCCGCGAGTTCCAAGTGCTGCCGTCGATGACGAAGATCGGTCTCGGCTCGATCCTGCGTGCCATGTTCGGCGCCGAGGGGCCCGCGCTGAACGAGCTTCGCGACCTACTGCCGCCGATGGTCCTGCTTGCGAGCCTGATCCTGACGGTCCCGCGGAGGATGCGGCGTGACTTGGGGCCGTGGAGTCCGTGGGGGCGGCATGTACGGTATCGGCGTCGTTTCGACGCGATAGTCGACACGCTCATCGCCGATGCGCGGGCCGACCCAGCCCTGGCGGACCGCAGCGACGTGCTTTCGGTGCTGTTGCAGGCCCACGACGAAAAGGGTGACCCGATTCCGGATCGGTACATCGCCGATGAGTTGCTCACCTTGGTGGCCTCCGGTCACGAGACAACCGCCTCATCAATGGCCTGGGCAGTGGAGCGGCTGCGCCGCCATCCAGAGTTGTTGTCGCGGCTTACCGAGGAAGTCGACGCCGGTGGATCTGAATTGCGAGAGGCCACGATCTGGGAAGTGCAGCGCACCCGGCCGGTTCTCGACGCCGCGGTGCGGCGCACGAAAACGCGAATCCGGTTGGGAGAATGGGTTATTCCGGAGAACACCAACTTGGTAGTCAGCATCAAAATTGCCGGTGACTCAAAGGAGAGCTTCCCGGACGCGATGTCGTTCAACCCGGACCGATTCCTTGACGGCCACGCGAAGCCCGTTGGGTGGATTCCCTTCGGCGGCGGGGTCAACCGTTGTGTCGGCGCTGCGTTCGCTCACATGGAGACGGACATCACCCTGCGCACAATGCTGCGCGAATTGCGTTTTGCGCCAACGGATGCCCCGGACGAACGAGCGCGCTGGCGCGGAGTGGCGAACGTGCCGGCAAAGGGTGCACGTGCGGTGGTCTACCGTCGAACCGTCGACGCGTCGAGTGGAGCTGCCGCGGCCTCGGTGGCCGACCCACGGCAGCGCATAATGCGGCTGGCATACTGGTCGCTGTGACAAGCACTTTCAGGAAATACGTCAAGCCCGTCGGCAGTTACTCGTGGTTCAAAGCAACCATGAATAAGTATTGGTACCCATTCATTACACGCCGGTGGAATAAGGAAGACGTCACCTTACTCAACTGGGGCTACGAGGAAGATCCGCCGATGGGTCTCCCGCTGGGCGACGAACCTGACCGCAATCGGTATTGCATCCAGCTCTATCACCGCACGGCTACCCAGGCCGATATCAGCGGCAAGCACGTATTGGAGGTCAGCTCCGGTCACGGCGGTGGAGCTGCGTATCTTGTGCGGACGTTGCACCCGGCGTCATACACGGGTCTGGACTTCAACCCGGACGGCGTCAAATTCGCCCAAGCAAGGCACAACCTACCGGGGCTGGATTTCGTACACGGCAACGCCGAAAGCATGCCCTTTCCGGACAATTCCTTCGACGCGGTGATCAACGTCGAAGCCTCACACGCCTACCCGCACTTTGAGCGTTTCCTTCCTGAATTGACGCGGGTGCTGCGTCCGGGAGGGCATTTCCTCTACGCCGATTTCCGCGGTTTCCTCGAATACGACGCATGGGACGCGGCATTGGCCGCCCTGCCGATGCGGGTGGTTTCGAAGCGGGAAATCAACACGGAGGTGCTGCGCGGGTTGGACAAAAACTCGGCGCGGTACCTAGACCTCGTCGGTCGCCATGTGCCCGCGGTTCTGCAGTCCTTCGGCCGCTTATTCTCCGGCGCGCCAGGCACGCTGATGTACCGCGAACTGCAACGCGGGAGGCTTTCGTATCGGATGTACCACTTCATCAAAGACTGAGCCGCAGCGGCTTTAAAAGCCGCGAGACCGCAAACACAGGCGAGCCCCGTGCGCTAGGCACGGGGCTCGCCGATCGAGTTGACCGGGGGTCACTGCAGCCCTCAGGACGCCGTCTCGGTCATCTATCGCTCGATGCAAGCAGCATAGGCAAGGCTGCCCTAATTTCGCAAGAGGTCCGTCTCCCCCGGCGCGCCGCCAACGGGCCGCGGACCGGCAGGCCGAAGCCGACCATCGCATCGAGCACTGCCTGACCGCGGCGCATCGCGGCCAACTCGTCGGCGCCCGCCAACTGCGGCACCTGAGTCGCCGCGGCCACCACCATCGAGCCGGCGATGTGCCACATCGCCGCCACCGGAATCGCACCGCCGCTCACCGCGTGCAATTGGGCGAACAACGGTTCCAGGGTGCGGTGGCACCGGTGCGCGACCCAGGTGGTCAACGCCGCCTCGCTCGGCAACCGCACCACCCCGTCGAGAACGCAATCACCGTCATCGTCGGCGAAATAGGAGTCCTCGGGCAGCACCCGCACCGTCGGGTCGACCACCCCGGCCCAGTCGATGACGCCATCGGAGTCGACGTGCACCCAGAGGTTCTCCAGGCCGGTGTCCCAGGCGCGTGCCTCCAGCACCACCAGCGCGACGACCCGACCGATCACGGTGTGGACCAGCGTCGCCGCCAACTGCCGGGCGGAGCTGCGGCGATCCATGTCCGCAGCGGCCGCGTCAAACATGGTCTGCAGACGATCGGTGCTCAGCGCCGACTCGAGTGGCCACCACCGACGGACGGACACGTCGGCCAGCACCGCTACACCGTAGACCCGTGGGCACTGCGGATACAGCTCGCGAAGCCGCTGGCTGGACTCATGGAGCGGCAGCCTGCGGTCGATGGCCATCGCGGCGATGAGCGGATCGTCGATCAAAGTCGTCACGGGACCTCCCTTTGTGAGGTAAGCCTAACCATACAATGAAGCCGCGCACGTTTGGGGACCGTCACACTTACAGGACCCGGAAGGTCGGTACGACCGTCGGTAGTAAGCGGTAGTACGCTGGAGTGATTGCACAGGAGATGAGCGAACATGGCTAAGCAGACGCGTCTGGGGGATCTCGAACGTGCGGTAATGGACCATCTGTGGTCCGCCCCTGAACCCCAAACCGTGCGGCAGGTCCACGAGGCGCTGTCCATGCAACGCGATCTGGCCTACACGACGGTGATGACCGTGCTGCAGCGGTTAGCCAAGAAGAATCTGGTCTCCCAAATCCGCGACGACCGCGCGCATCGCTACCTGCCCGTGCACGGCCGTGACGAGCTCGTCGCCGGCCTGATGGTCGATGCGCTGGATCAGGCCGCCGACTCCGGAGGCCGGGAAGCCGCCCTGGTGCATTTCGTCGAACGAGTCGGCGCCGACGAAGCGGAGGCGCTCCGGCGGGCACTCGATGAATTGGAATCCGGCCACCATGACGCGCCGCCTGGTGGCGCTGTGCGCAGGAGCTGAGGGAGACTTGCACCATGTCGGGGCTGGCCTTCACCGTACTTGCGGTGATGCTGGTCGGCCCGGTACCGGCCCTGCTCTCGCGAGCAAAGTGGCCGTTACGTGCTCCGCGTGCAGCCATGGTGCTCTGGCAGGCCATCGCCGTGGCCGCGGTGCTCTCGGCGTTTAGCGCCGGGATCGCGATCGCTAGCCGGCTGCTTCTCCCCGGTCCGGACGGACGTCCTACCGCCACCCCAGTCGGTGCCATCGGCCGACTCGGCTGGCCGCTGTGGGCTTTGGATGTCGCGGTGTTAGCGCTCACGCTGCTGATCGGAGCTCGGCTGGCCATGGCTGTGGTCCGGGTGGCCATCACCACGCGGCGGCGCCGAGGCCATCACCGCATGCTTGTCGACCTGTTGGGGATCGACTCGGACGCGGCCTCCGCGCGGGCCTGCGCCCGGGAGCGCGACCTGCGGGTCCTCGAAGTGGCGCAGCCGCTGGCCTACTGTCTGCCCGGCGTCCGCAGCCGAGTGGTGGTCAGTGCGGGCACGCTGGACTCTCTCACCGAGGCCGAGGTTGCCGCGATCCTCAGCCACGAGCGTGCCCATCTGCGCGCACGACACGATCTCGTCTTGGAAGCGTTCACTGCCGCGCACGCCGCATTTCCCCGGTTTGTCCGCAGCGCAAACGCTTTGGACGCGGTGCAGCTGCTGGTCGAACTGCTCGCCGACGACGCCGCGGTCCGGGCGGCCGGCCGCGCTCCCCTGGCCCGCGCCCTGGTGACCTGCGCGGCGGGTCGCACGCCCATGGGCGCGTTGGCGGCCGGCGGCGCCCACACACTGCTGCGGGTGCGCCGGCTTTCCGGGAGCGGCAACAGCCTGATGTTGTCGACGGCGGCTTACCTCGTCGCGGCGGCGGTTCTGGTGGTGCCGACCGTGGCGCTGGCCATTCCGTGGCTTACTGAACTGCAGCGGCTGTTCACCGCCGCCTAACCTGCGGGTGCGGCAACCGCGGCGCTTTGGCGATACTTTGCAGATGACCGAATCTCGCTGTGTCAGTGTGTTCGGTGCAAGGCTTGGCCAAAGTCACGACCCTGAGAGGCGAATACATGAGCTCGGAATCGAACGCTACTGACGGAACCGCGCAAATCGGAGTCACCGGGCTCGCCGTGATGGGTTCCAACCTCGCGCGGAATTTCGCTCACCACGGCTATACGGTGGCGCTGCACAACCGCTCGGTCGCCAAGACCGACGCGCTCCTGAAAGAGCATGGCAGCGAAGGAAAATTCGTCCGCAGCGAAACCATCGAAGAATTCCTCGCCGCGTTGGAGAAGCCGCGACGGGTGCTCATCATGGTCAAGGCCGGCGATCCGACCGACGCCGTCATCGAGCAGCTCGCCGACGCGATGGAAAAGGGCGACATCATCATCGACGGCGGCAACGCGCTCTACACCGACACCATTCGCCGCGAGAGGGCGATGCGGGAGCGGGGTCTGCACTTCGTCGGCGCCGGCATCTCCGGCGGCGAGGAGGGGGCGCTGAACGGGCCGTCGATCATGCCGGGCGGCCCGGCCGAGTCGTACAAATCGTTGGGCCCGCTACTGGAGGAGATCTCCGCCCATGTCGACGGCGTGCCGTGCTGCACCCACGTCGGTCCCGACGGCGCCGGGCACTTCGTCAAGATGGTGCACAACGGCATCGAGTACTCCGACATGCAGCTGATCGGCGAGGCCTACCAGCTGCTGCGCGATGGACTCGGCAAGACCGCACCCGAGATCGCCGATGTGTTCGCCGAATGGAACAAGGGCGACCTGGACAGCTTTCTCATCGAGATCACCGCAGAGGTGCTGCGCCAGACCGACGCCAAGACCGGCAAACCGCTCGTCGACGTCATCCTCGACGAGGCCGAGCAGAAAGGCACCGGCCGCTGGACAGTGAAGTCGGCCCTGGACCTCGGAGTTCCGGTCACTGGTATCGCCGAGGCGGTGTTCGCCCGCGCACTGTCGGGCTCGGTGGCCCAACGGAAGGCCACGACCGGCCTGGCCTCCGGCTATCTCGGCGAAAAGCCAAGCGATGCAAAGCAGTTCATCGACGACGTGAGCAGGGCACTCTACGCATCGAAGATCATCGCCTACGCCCAGGGCTTCAACCAGATCCAGGCCGGCAGCGCCGAATACAACTGGGGCATCTCGCCGGGCGACATGGCCACCATCTGGCGGGGTGGCTGCATCATCCGGGCGAAGTTCCTCAACCGCATCAAGGAGGCGTTCGATGACGACCCCGACCTGCCGACCCTGATCGTCGCGCCGTATTTCCGCAGCGCCATTGAGGCGGCCATCGACAGCTGGCGTCGCGTCGTGGTCACGGCCACCCAGCTGGGCATCCCGATCCCGGGCTTCTCATCGGCGTTGTCGTATTACGATGCGCTGCGCACCGAGCGGCTACCGGCCGCGCTGACCCAGGGTTTGCGGGACTTCTTCGGCGCGCACACCTACGGGCGCATCGACGAGGACCCGAGCAAGAAGTTCCACACATTATGGAGTGGGGACCGCAGCGAAGTGCCGGCCTAACAGGGCCGAATAAGGGGTACACCGAACACCGATGAGGTTTCTGGACGGGCACCGTCCCGCATACGACCTGACTTACGACGACGTCTTCATCGTGCCGAACCGTTCGGACGTGGCGTCACGCTTCGACGTCGATTTGGCCACCGACGACGGCTCTGGCACCACCATCCCGGTAGTGGTGGCCAACATGACGGCGGTGGCGGGACGGCGGATGGCCGAGACGGTGGCCCGCCGCGGTGGGATGGTGGTGCTGCCGCAAGACCTTCCGATCACCGTGGTGCAGCGCACGGTGGACTTCGTCAAAAGCCGCGATCTCGTTGTCGACACCCCGGTGATTCTGGCGCCCGACGATTCGGTGTCGGACGCGATGGCACTGATTCACAAGCGCGCACACGGTGCCGCGGTGGTGGCTTTCGAGGGCCGCCCGATCGGGCTGGTCACCGAATCATGCTGCGACGGTGTGGACCGTTTCGCGCGGGTGCGCGACATCGCGATCACCGACTTCGTGAACGCGCCCGTGGGAACAGACCCGCGCGAGGTGTTCGATCTTCTGGAGCAGGCCCCGGTCGATGTGGCGGTGCTGACCGGCTCCGACGGCACGCTGGCCGGCGTGCTGACTCGCACCGGGGCGATCCGCGCGGGCATCTACACGCCCGCCACCGACGCGAAAGGCCGGCTGCGTATCGGCGCGGCAGTCGGCATCAACGGTGATGTGGCCGCCAAAGCCCAGGCGTTGACCGAGGCCGGCGTCGACCTGCTTGTCGTTGACACCGCGCACGGCCATCAGGTGAAGGCTCTGGATGCCATCAAGTCGATTTCGTCTCTGGACCTCGGCGTGCCACTGGTCGCAGGCAACGTGGTGTCGGCGGACGGCACCCGCGACCTGATCGGCGCCGGGGCGTCCATCGTCAAAGTCGGTGTAGGCCCGGGCGCGATGTGTACCACCCGGATGATGACCGGTGTCGGCCGGCCCCAGTTCTCAGCAGTGCTCGAATGTGCTTTGGCAGCAAAGCAACTCGGCGCACACGTCTGGGCCGACGGTGGGGTGCGCCACCCACGGGACGTGGCTTTGGCGTTGGCGGCCGGCGCGTCGAACGTAATGATCGGATCGTGGTTCGCCGGCACCTACGAATCCCCCGGCGACCTTATGCGTGACCGCGAAGACCGGCCGTTCAAAGAGAGCTACGGGATGGCGTCCAAACGGGCAGTGGTTGCCCGCACCGCGGCCGACAGTGCTTTCGAGCGCGCCCGCAAAGCGTTGTTCGAAGAAGGCATCTCGACCTCACGGATGGGCCTTGATCCCACCCGCGGCGGTGTCGAGGATCTGCTCGACCACATCACCTCCGGGGTGCGCAGCACCTGCACCTATGTGGGTGCCTTGACGCTGGCGGAGTTGCATCAGCGGGCGGTGCTCGGGATCCAATCCGCAGCGGGCTTCGCCGAAGGCCATCCGCTGCCGTTCGGCTGGTAGACCCAGATCGAGGCGTGTCGTCGGTGCAACGATGGTATGGGCGTGTCAGGCCTTCGCTAACATAAAAGCTCAGGTAAACAATGGATACGACGAAGGAAAGGGTCCCCGTGCCGCAGGCGCCCGCGCCGTCCGGCGTGTGTGACGCTGACTCCGAGGAGCCTCCTTCTCGCCGGCGGCATCGATGAACCTCGTCATCACCCTGCTGAGCCTGCTGGCGATCGTGCTGCTCATGGTAGGCAATGCGCTGTTCACCGCCGCCGAATTCTCACTGACCACCCTCGAGCGCAGCACCGTCGAGGCCAACGCGCGCCATGGTGGCCGTCGCGACCGCTATGTGCGCCGTGCCCACCACACGCTTTCCTTCCAGCTGTCCGGTGCGCAGCTGGGCATCTCGATCACCACGCTGATCACCGGATACCTCACCGAGCCGTTGGTGAGGCAGTTGCCGCACCCGGCGATGGACGCGCTCGGAGTGCCCAACCGGGTCGCCGACGCCGTAATCGCATTCCTGACGCTGGTGATCGTCACCTCGGTGTCGATGATCTTCGGCGAACTGGTGCCCAAGAATCTGGCCGTGGCCCGGCCTCTGCAGACCGCCCGCGCCGTTGCCGGCCCGCAGCTGCTGTTCTCGTTCGTGATGACGTTCGCGATCCGGCTGACAAACGGTGCGGCCAACCGGATCCTGCGCAAGTTAGGCATCGAGCCCGCGCAGGAGCTGCGGTCGGCCCGCTCACCTCAGGAACTGGTTTCGCTGGTCCGCAGCTCTGCCCGTAGCGGCTCGCTGGACCCCTCCACCGCGGCGTTACTGCACCGATCACTGCAGTTCGGCACCCTGACCGCCGAGGAATTGATGACGCCACGATCGAAAATCGTTGCGCTGCAAATGGATAACACCGTCGCTGACCTGGTCGCGACAGCCACCGAGAGCGGGTTCTCCCGGTTCCCGATCGTCGACGGCGACCTCGACGAGACCGTCGGCATCGTGCACGTCAAACAGGTCTTCCAGGTTCCGCCCGCCGAGCGGGAGCACACCCTGCTGACCGCCGTCGCCCAGCCGGTCGCGGTGGTGCCCTCCACGCTGGACGGCGACGCGCTGATGGGAGAGATCCGCGACAACGGCTTGCAGACCGCCATGGTCGTCGACGAGTACGGCGGGACCGCGGGCATGGTGACCATGGAGGACCTGATCGAAGAAATCGTCGGCGACGTCCGCGACGAACATGACGACACCACGCCGGACGTGGTGGCATCCGGGCACGGTTGGCGGGTATCAGGTCTGCTGCGCATCGACGAGGTGGCGACAGCCACCGGGTATCACGCGCCGGAGGGTGAATACGAGACGATCGGCGGGCTGGTACTCCAACAGCTCGGTCGCATTCCGGTCAGCGGAGACACGGTGCAGCTGAGCGGCTATGAACCCGATGGCATACCGGAGGGCCCAGCCCGCTGGCAGGCCCGGGTGATCCGAATGGATGGCCGTCGTATCGACCTGCTTGACCTGACCCAAGTGGATGTTCGCGGTGATTCGCCGTGGGTGGGGGTTACTGATGGGTGACCTGCTCGGAGTGTTGGCGACCATCGTGCTGATCGCCACCAACGCGTTCTTCGTGGGTGCGGAATTCTCGCTGATCTCGGCGCGTCGAGATCGGTTGGAAGCGCTTGCCGAGCAGGGCAGGTCGAGCGCGGTCACCGTCATTCGCGCGAGCGAACAGCTGCCGCTGATGTTCGCGGGGGCCCAGTTGGGTATCACGGTGTCGTCGATCCTGCTCGGCCGGCTCGGTGAGCCCGCGGTCGCCGACCTGCTGCGAAAGCCGTTCGATTTCGTCGGCGGCATCTCCCCTGCGCTGCTGCACACCGTCTCGTTGGTGGTTGCGCTGGCGATCGTGGTGACGCTACATGTGCTGCTCGGCGAAATGGTCCCGAAGAACATTGCCATGGCCGGTCCGGAGCGGGCGGCGATGCTTCTGATCCCGTCCTACCTGGTGTACGTGCGGACGGTCCGGCCGATCATCGCGTTGTACAACCGCTGCACCTACGCCACCCTGCGGGCACTGCGGGTGCAGCCCCGCGACGAGCTCGATGTCACGGTGTCCACCGTCGAGCTCAGCGAGATGATCGCCGAATCGGTGTCGGAGGGTCTGCTGGATCCCGAGGAGCACACCCGACTCACCCGGGCGCTGCAGATCCGCAACCGGTTAGTCGCCGATGTGGCCGTGCCGGTCACCCAGATCCGCGCGGTGCCGGTGGCCGGGCCGGGCTTCGGCCCAACGGTCGAGGCGGTGGAAACGGCGCTGGCCGCCACCGGCTACTCCAGATTCCCCATTGCCGACGTCGACCGCCGATTCATCGGGTACCTGCACATCAAAGATGTTCTGCCACTGGGTGACGACCCCCACGCCGTGGTCGACCTGGCGAGGGTTCGGCCGCTGCCGCAGATTCCCGAATCACTGTCGGTGCCCGAAGCGTTGTCGCGGATGCGTCGCAGCAAGAGCCATCTGGCGCTGGTCACCGCTCAGGACGGGGCGGTGGTCGCGATGGTGGCACTGGAAGATCTGGTCAGGGACTTGGTCGGCATGGTGCGCGATGGGACTCAGCGTGTCTGACTCCCCCGACATCCGACTGGATGCTGAGCGGTGGATGGCGCACTCCGACAAGTACGCCGAACGCGCCGAGACGTTCGTCGCCCCGCACCTCAAGCGGGCCCGGGCCGGCCAGGCGCATCCGGTGTGGGACTTCCTGTTCAGCTACTACAACCTGCGGCCGGGGCAGCTGCGCTGCTGGCACCCCGGTTACGGGGTGCTGCTTGCCGGCGGCGAAGCGATCCGTCGCTACAGCGGCCGCCGCGGTTACATCGCCGACGACGCCGGTGTCACGGTCAGCGACGTTTACCTGCGCAGCCGGCTGGACACCATTGCGTTCGTGGCCCGCTTGCTCGAGGCGACGGCGCGGCGCCCTGTGCAGCTGAACTGCTTCGGGCTGCATGAATGGGCGATGGTCTACCGCGACGGCGCTGTGCGCCACGAGCGCGTCCCGCTGCGGTTGGGCACCACTGGCACCGACGCCGTCGTCGAGACCGAGGTTGCCGGGCCGCTGCGGTGCAGCCATTTCGACGCGTTTCGCTTTTTCAGTGTTGCCTTCAAAGCCGCTGCGTTACCGCGAAACGCGAGCTCGCCAAGCCGCGCCACCCAACAGGACTGGGAGCAGCCCGGTTGCTTGCACGCCAACATGGACCTGTACAAATGGTGTTACAAATTGAGCCCGCTGATCGACTCCGAGCTGTTGCTCGATTGCCTGGAGCTAGCCGCAGCGGCGCGTGAAATCGACATGCGAGCCAGCCCGTACGACCTCCAGGGCTACGGGTATGCACCGATCGCCGTCGAGCACGCCTCCGGCCGCGCCGAGTATGTGCGTTGCCAGAAGGCCATCGCCGCACGTGCAGCGCCGCTACGTGCAGCGCTGCTGGCCCGGTGTGACCTGCTGCTGCAGGCCGCTGGTTACCGGCTTTCGGACAACCGGCCGGTAGGCTGAGCAGAACTTCATTGAGGTAAAAGCGGAGGAGAATGATGAAGGATCGCGTGTCGGTGGGGAACCTGCGCGTCGCCAAGGTGCTGTATGACTTCGTCAACACCGAGGCTTTGCCAGGCACCGAGATCGACCCCGACAGCTTCTGGGCGGGCGTCGACAAGGTCGTCACCGATTTGGGGCCGCAAAACCAGGATTTGCTCGCCCGCCGCGACCAGCTGCAAGCACAGATCGACAAATGGCACCGGCACCACGTTATCGAGCCGATAGACCCGGAAACCTACCGTCAGTTCCTCACCGAAATCGGTTACCTCATACCTGAACCCGACGATTTCACCATCACCACGGCAGGCGTCGACCCCGAGATCACCACGACGGCCGGCCCGCAGCTGGTGGTCCCGGTGACCAATGCCCGATTCGCGCTGAACGCGGCCAACGCCCGGTGGGGATCCCTGTACGACGCGCTGTACGGCACCGACGTGATTCCAGAAACCGATGGCGCCGAGCAGGGCACGAGCTATAACAAGGTCCGCGGCGACAAGGTGATCGCCTACGCCCGCAAGTTCCTCGACGACGCTGTGCCACTGTCGGCGGGCTCGTGGGCCGACGCGACGGGACTCAGCGTCGAAGACGGTCGGCTGCTGGTCAACCTGCGAGGCGAAGAGTTGTCCCGAGGGCTGGCCAACCCCGGGCAGTTCGCCGGCTACACCGGAGAGCTCGGCCACCCCGCCTGGTCGGTGTTGCTGGTCAACCACGGGCTGCACATCGAAATCCTGATCGACCCGGAATCGCCGATCGGCAAGACCGACGCCGCCGGAATCAAGGACGTGATCCTGGAGTCGGCGGTCACCACGATCATCGACTTCGAGGACTCGGTGGCCGCCGTCGACGCCGACGACAAGGTTCTCGGCTACCGCAACTGGCTCGGCCTGAACAAAGGTGACCTCGCTGAAGAGGTCAAAAAGGGCGGCGAGACCTTCACCCGCGTGCTCAACGCGGACCGCACGTACACCACCCCGGAGGGCGGCGAACTGACCCTGCCGGGCCGCAGCCTGCTGTTTGTCCGCAACGTCGGCCATCTGATGACCAACGACGCGGTGGTCGACGCGGCCGGTAATGAGGTGCCCGAGGGCATCCTCGACGCGCTGTTCACCGGCGTGACCGCCATCCACGGGCTCAAAACCGGCAAGGCCAACGGCCCCCTGGCGAATAGCCGTACCGGTTCGATCTACATCGTCAAGCCCAAGATGCACGGACCCGAAGAGGTGGCATTCACCTGCGAGCTTTTCAGCCTTGTCGAAGACGTTCTGGGATTACCGCAAGGCACCTTGAAGGTCGGCATCATGGACGAAGAGCGCCGCACCACCGTCAACCTCAAGGCGTGCATCAAAGCCGCGGCCGACCGGGTGGTGTTCATCAACACCGGTTTCCTGGACCGCACCGGCGACGAAATCCACACCTCGATGGAGGCCGGCCCGATGATCCGCAAGGGTGCGATGAAGGGCACGACGTGGATCAAGGCCTACGAAGACGCCAACGTCGACACCGGCCTTGCCGCCGGCTTCTCCGGCAAGGCGCAGATCGGCAAGGGCATGTGGGCGATGACGGAACTCATGGCCGACATGGTGGAGCAGAAGATCGCCCAGCCGAAGGCGGGCGCCACCACGGCCTGGGTGCCGTCGCCGACGGCGGCCACCCTGCATGCGATGCACTACCACTACGTCGACGTGTTCGCTGTGCAGAAGGAACTCGCGGGCAAGACCCGTACCACCATCGACGAGCTACTCACGATTCCGCTTGCCAAGGAACTGGCCTGGGCACCCGAGGAGATCAAGGAAGAAGTCGACAACAACTGCCAGTCCATTCTGGGCTACGTCGTCCGCTGGATCGACGCCGGTGTCGGCTGCTCGAAAGTGCCCGATATCCACGATGTCGCATTGATGGAAGACCGTGCCACACTAAGGATTTCGAGCCAGCTGCTGGCAAACTGGCTGCGCCACGGTGTGATCACCGAGGAGGACGTGCGGGCCAGCCTGGAGCGGATGGCGCCCATGGTGGACGAGCAGAACGCCGGCAACTCGGGCTACCTGCCGATGGCACCCGACTTCGACGACAGCATCGCCTTCCTCGCCGCTCAGGAGTTGATTCTGACCGGGGCCCAACAACCCAACGGCTACACCGAGCCGATCCTGCATCGGCGTCGTCGCGAATTCAAAGCCCGCGTCAATGACTGATTTCGGCTCGGCGCGCACTTACCATCCCAATGACTAGAAGCTGCTGGGAGCACCTCCCCGCTTGCGGGGACGTACTTCTGGCCCGCGGGAGAGCATAGGCATGGGTAGGCACAGAGCTCCGGATCCGGACGAGCCCACCGGCGAACCGTCGGACGACTATTCCGAACCGCACGATTTCGGCGACCTCGGCGACGATCAGGAGTCCGACGACTTCCCGCCCGCCGAATCCCCGGGCATAGGCGGCGTCCCCGGTCCGCGCTACCCGGATCACCCAGCCGACGACTATGCCAGCGGATTCCCAAGCGGTTCAGGGTATTTCGACTACACCGATCCGCCCCATCGCGACGAGCATCTCGAGGAGCAGCCGCACCCCGCCGACGTTGACACGCCGGACGACTTCCCTGACTTTGCGCGACGTGAGCCGGAGCCGCCCGCTCCGCCGCCATCGCCGCCGACGGGCGGTCACCGTGGCCTCGCGGACTGGCGGGGCGGTCACCGCAATGACGGCGGGCGACGCGGTGTCAGCATCGGTGTGATCGCTGCGTTGGTCGCGGTCGTTGTGGTGGTGGCCGGGGTGATCGTGTGGCGGTTCTTCGGCGACGCACTGTCCAACCGCTCGCACAACGCCGCCGCGTGCTCTGGCAGCAAGGAAACGGTTGCCGTGATCGCCGATCCGTCGATCGCCGATCGGGTGCAGCAGTTCGCCGAGCAGTACAACGGGTCCGCGGCCCCGGTCGGCGACCACTGCGTCGCCGTCAGCGTCAAATCCGCGGGTTCCGACGCTGTCGTGGACGGCTTCATCGGGAACTGGCCCGCAGACCTGGGGCAGCGGCCCGCGCTGTGGGTCCCGGGCAGCTCGGTGTCGGCGGCGCGGCTGACGGCCGCGGCGGGCAAGGACACCATCAGCGAAAGTCGGTCGCTGGTCACCTCGCCGGTCGTCTTGGCGGTGCGACCCGAACTGCAACGTAACCTCGGCGGCCAAAAGTGGGCATCGCTGCCGGAGCTGCAGAGCAAGTCCGACGGATTGGCCGGACTGAAGCTGCCGTCCTGGGGATCGCTGCGATTGGCGTTGCCACTCGGCGGCAACAGCGACGCCGCGTATCTGGCCGGTGAGGCGGTGGCGGCGGGTTCCGCACCGGCAGGCGCACCGCCGACCGACGGTAGCGGTGCGGTGCGCACGCTGATCTCCGGTCAGCCCAAGCTGGCCGACAACTCGCTGGCCGAGGCGATGAACGGGTTGCTGCGGCCCGGTGATCCGGCGACATCGCCGGTACACGCGGTGGTCACGACCGAACAGCAACTGTTTCAGCGCGGCGAATCGTTGCCAGACGCCGCAAGCACGCTGAGTTCATGGCTGCCGCCGGGGCCGGCCGCGGTTGCCGACTACCCCACCGTGGCGCTCAAAGGGTCGTGGCTGTCACAGGACCAGGTGACGGCGGCCAACGGATTCGCCCAGTTCATGCACAAACCTGGTCAACTGGCCGAGTTGGCGAAAGCCGGCTTCCGGGTCGACGGGGTCAAGCCGCCCAGCAGCGACGTGACCAATTTCCCGGCGCTCCCGTCAACGCTGTCGGTGGGTGACGACGCGATGCGCGCCACGCTGGCCAATACCGTGACCACGCCGTCGAATGGCCCGGCGGCGATCATCATGCTCGAACAGTCGATGACCACCGACGAAGGCGGCAAGACGAGGCTCGGCAATGTGGTTGGGGCGCTTGACAATCGGATCAAGGCGCTGCCGCCGACCTCGGTGATCGGGCTCTGGACGTTCGACGGCAAAGAAGGCCGGTCGGAGGTTAAGGCAGGCCCGCTATCCGACGATGTTGACGGCAAACCCCGGTCCGACGCGCTGACGGCGGCGCTGGACAGGCAGCACGCGTCGTCCGGTGGCGCGGTGTCGTTCACCACGCTGCGGATAATCTACAAGGACGCGCTTACCAATTACCGTGCCGGGCAAAACAATTCGGTGCTGGTGATCACTGCCGGACCGCACACCGACCAGAGCCTCGGCGGTCAGGGCCTGCAGGATTTCATCAAGGACAGCAATGACCCGGCCAAGCCGGTGGCTGTCAACATCATCGACTTTGGCTCCGATTCCGACCGGGACACCTGGGAAGCAGTCGCGAAGCTGTCCGGTGGCAGCTACCAGAACCTGGCCACCTCGGCATCGCCAGAGCTGGCCACTGCGGTGTCCAACTTTTTGAGCTGACCCGCCGCTTGCTGGGTGAGCAGCCGCAGCACGGCATAGGCCAGCACCTGCTGTGCGATGTCCGCCTGCTCCATCAGGCTGTGGGTGTGCCGCGCCGGTTTGTCCGGCAATCCGAACCCCAGAAAGTCACGTGTCAGCCAGGAGCGCTGGCCCAGGCGGTTGATGATCGACCGGAAATCGTAGGAGCTTGACGGAAAGCCATGCAGCGCGAGAACGGCCGGCCCGTGGCCGGACCCAGATCGGACAAAGGCATTCCCGCCGGCCGGCGGTAACCGGCAGCCGTCGTGGCGCCACTCGCGCACTGTCGATGCTGTCATAGCTCTCCCATGGGAACCCCGGGCATCGACGGGAATGCCCATACTCGACTTTCAAGATCGCGGATTCCGATGCGGCGGAATATCTGTCCGGCAAGGCAGACATCAGCGCTTTTATTGGGCACATATGAAATGTTTTGCTTTTCCTAGGCAAATTCTCAGGTACAGTCTCAGGGATGTTGTGACACGCATCACCAGGCGGGGGGCCGAGACGGAGGAGATGTTAACCATGCAGCACGTACTTCGCCCTTACGCCACTGCTGGAGTCGCCCTAGTTGGTGCCAGCATCATTGCTGTTACTCCGGTGGCGGCGCCGCCAATCGGTGTGCAGGTCCGGCCAGTCAAACTGGTCGACGCGTGGTCGGATCTCCTCACCGAGTCGACTGCCAACTGGCAAAACATCCTCAGCGGGGCCGACTCGTCGGCAATCTCGCAGGTCTATAGCGCGTTCTTGACGAACCCGTCCGGCGTGATCGACGCGTTGACAAACCTGACCCCGACCGTCGCCACTCACCTCGCCTCGCTTCCCGGCACGATCTCGGTGTCGTTGCCGCCGGGGCTCGAGCTCGCGATCGCAGACCTCGGGGCAACGGGTGCCACGCTGACCGCGCTCAACACGGTCGCCGGAGAGTTGACGACCAACCCGTACGAGGCCATTGGCACCGTCCTGAACGGCTTCCTCAACGGCGAGGACAACATCAGCCTGCTGAACGGCGCCATCACCATCCCGCTCTGGAACGGCATCCTCGCCCCCGAACAATCCGTGAACGTGGACCTCAACCTGACCGCCCTGGTCAATGCCCTGGGGCTGGGCAACACTGACCTGAGCAGTTTGGACCTGAGCAACCTGTTGAGTCAGCTCGGGCTGGGAAACCTGACCTTGGGCGGGTTGTTCAGCGACCTGGGGCTGAGCAACGACGGTCTGGGCACCCTGCTGGCGAACGCCACTAGCCCCGTGACCACCCTGACCGGTTTGTTGAACCTCCTCGGCCTGGACAACCTGGGGTCCGGTGATTCGATCACCCTGGGCTTGACGAACATATTGAGCGGCCTGGGTCTGGACACCAATGTGGACCTCAGCACCTTGAGCCTGAGCACGGTGCTGACAGATTTCAATCTCAACCCGAACGTCGACATGGGTCTAGGCACCTTGCTGGACAACCTGGGCTTCGGCACTCTCCTTAGCACGGGCCTGGGCACTGAGCTGTCGAACCTTGGCCTGCTCTCGGGCCTTGTCACCGACCTCAACGGCGTTTTGGGCACCCTTCTCAGCAATTCCCAAATTGCCGACCTCTTCACACTTCTCGGCTTACCCGCCCCCGGCAGTCTCCTCACCGCCACTAACCTCGAAGACGCGTTGAACGGTACGGTCGCCAACCCGATCAACGTGGGTGATTTGCTGGGCGGTCAAACCCTGAACGAGGCCCTTAGCAACATACTGACGGCCCTGGGCGTTGAGGGGGCGAAAGTGCCGGGCACCGTGACTATCGGTGATCTGCTTTCCGCCCTGGGCTTCGCTAGCTCGACCGGTGATCTGACGCTGGGCAGCCTCCTGAGCGACCTGGGTAATCCCTTCGGGCTTCTGAACATCACCGACTTGCTAAACGGCCTGAACCTGGGTCAACTGCTCGGTGACTTCGGGCTATCTAACCTGCCGGTAGACCTGACCAACTTGGGCGACCTGTCCGGGCTGACGTTGGGCGGCCTGCTCGGCGATCTCGGCCTGGGCGATCTGGCCACTGTCAGCGTGGCACCGATCGGCGGCCTGGTCACCGAGCTGGTGGACACCGTGCCGCAACAGATCCTGACCGCGCTGGGTATGTAGCTCAGGCTGGGTTACGTATAGGCCTCCACCGGCGGGCAGGAGCAGACCAGGTTGCGGTCGCCGTAGGCGCCGTCGATGCGGCGCACCGGCGGCCACACCTTGGGCCGGAACGCTTTCCCGAGCGGGTAGGCGGCGACCTCGCGGGTGTACGGGTGCTCCCACTTGTCGACCACCAGGCATTCGGCGGTGTGCGGCGCGCCGCGCAGCGGGTTGTCCTCGACCGGCCATTCCCCTGAGCCAACCCGGTCGATCTCGGCGCGGATGGCGATCATGGCCTCGCAGAACGCGTCGATCTCGGCCACGCTCTCGCTTTCGGTGGGCTCCACCATCAGCGTGCCGGCCACCGGGAAGCTCATCGTCGGCGCGTGAAAACCATAGTCCGCCAGCCGCTTTGCGACATCGTCGACGGTCACGCCGGTCGACTTGGTGATCGGCCGCAGATCCAGGATGCACTCGTGAGCGACCATGCCGTTCTCGCCGGTGTAAAGCACCGGGAAATAGTCGTCGAGCCGGCGGGCGATGTAGTTGGCCGACGCGATCGCCGTCAACGACGCCGCCCGTAGGCCGTCAGCGCCCATCATCCTGATGTAGGCCCAGGTGATCGGCAGGATCGACGCTGACCCGTAGGGCGCCGACGACACCGGCCGGCCCTGCGGCAGTTCGGGGGCGAGCGGGTGGCCGGGCAGGAACGGCGCCAGATGCGAGCGCGCCACCACAGGCCCGACGCCCGGGCCGCCGCCGCCGTGCGGGATGCAAAACGTCTTATGCAGGTTCAGGTGGCTGACGTCGCCGCCGAACTTCCCGGGCCGGGCCAGCCCGACCAGCGCATTGAGGTTGGCGCCGTCGACGTACACCTGCCCGCCGGCGTCGTGCACGGCCGCGCAGATCTCGGCGATGTCGTGCTCGTAGACCCCGTGCGTGGACGGATAAGTGATCATCAGCGTCGACAGCTTCTCGGAGTGCTCGACGACCTTGGCGCGCAGGTCGTCGAGGTCGACGTCGCCGTTGTCGCGGCAGGCCACCACCACCACGTGCATGCCGGCCAACGCGGCCGACGCGGCGTTGGTGCCATGCGCGCTGGACGGGATCAGGCAGATGTCGCGGTGCGGTTCCCCGCAGCTGGCGTGGTAGGCGTGAATCGCCAGCAGGCCCGCGTACTCACCCTGTGATCCCGCATTGGGTTGCAGCGAGACCGCGTCGTAGCCGGTCATCTGCACCAGCCAGGTCTCCAGCTCGGCGATCAGGCGCCGCAGACCCGGGGTGTCGGATGCCGGGGCGAAGGGATGCTGGTGGGCGAACTCCGGCCAGGTGATCGATTCCATCTCGGCGGCGGCGTTGAGCTTCATCGTGCACGAGCCGAGCGGAATCATGCTGCGGTCCAAGGCAAGATCTTTGTCGGCCAGCGAACGCAGGTAGCGCATCATCGACGTCTCGGTGCGGTACCGGGTGAACGCCGGATGGGTCAGGAACTCCGACGTGCGGGTCGCGATGTCGGCAGGGCTGGGCTCGGCCGGCGACACGCCGAAGGCCTCCAGGACCGCCGCCACGTGGGCGTCGGTCGTCGCTTCGTCGCAGGCCACCGACACGTGGTCGGCGTCGACGCGCCAGAGGTTGATGCCGTTGGCCTTCGCGGCGGCGATCACCTCGTCGGCGCGACCGGGCACCCGGGCCAGCACAGTGTCGAAGTACGCCTTATGCACCACCGCGTCACCGAGCGCGGCGGCGATCGCCTCGGCGTGGGCGTGCACGCGGCGGGCGATCCCGACCAGCCCGTCGGCCCCGTGGTAGCTGGCGTACATCGCGGCCATCACCGCCAACAGCACCTGGGCGGTGCAGATGTTGCTGGTCGCCTTGTCCCGACGGATGTGCTGTTCGCGGGTCTGCAGCGCCAACCGGTAAGCCGGTGAGCCGTCGGCGTCGACGGAAACACCGACCAGCCGGCCGGGCAGCTGACGCGCATGCTTGGTGTGCACCGCTAGATACCCGGCGTGTGGGCCGCCGAATCCCATTGGCACACCGAATCTTTGGGTGTTGCCGAACGCGACGTCGGCACCGATCTCCCCCGGCGGGGTAAGCAATGTCAGCGCCAGCAGGTCCGCGCCGATGGCCACTAACGCACCGCGGTCGTGTGCCTCCGACACCAGTGCAGACCAGTCGGTGGTCCGGCCGCTGGCGCCGGGCAGCTGCGCGATGACGCCGAAGAACTCGCCTCCGTCCGGCAGATCCGGAAGACCACGGCGCAGGTCGGTTGTGACGATCTCGATGCCCAGCGGCTCGGCGCGGGTGGCCAGCACCGCGGCGGTCTGCGCGAACACGTCGACGTCGACCGCCAGCCGGTTGGCGTTCCCTTTGACCGCACGGTGCATCAGGGTCATCGCCTCGGCGGCCGCGGTGCCCTCGTCGAGCATCGATGCGTTGGCCACTTCCAGCCCGGTCAGGTCGGCCACCATGGTCTGGAAATTCAGCAGAGCTTCCAGCCGGCCCTGGCTGATTTCCGGCTGGTAGGGCGTGTAGGCGGTGTACCAGGCCGGGTTCTCCATGATGTTGCGCAGCAGCACCGGCGGCGTGAGCGTGTCGTAGTAGCCCTGCCCGATCATCGACACCGCGTCGGTGTTGGAATCGGCCATCGCGCGCAACTCGGCCAGCGCCTCGGCCTCAGTGGCGGGTGGGGGCAGCTGATCCAGGCCGGGTGCGGCGCCGGTGTCGGTGAGCGTGTCGAGGATCCCGGCGGGCACGGCGCGACGAGCCAACTCTTCCAGCGAGTCGACACCGATGACTTCGAGCATGGCTGCGACGGCGTCGCTGTCCGGCCCGATGTGCCGGTCGGCGAAAAGGGGGTTGGTGTGGTCGGACATCGGCGGAACTCCTGACATCGGCAGAGGAACACAGGTCCTCTCCCTCTGTCGTCTACCCGAACCGGGCGCCTGAGAGATTCGACATCCGCATGTCTTTCCCCATGGGCGGGCGACCCGAACTCACGGGCCACCGCTTTCCAGAGGCATCGGGGTCTGGCGCGGTCCGGTTGCCTGAGAGGTTGACGGAGAGGTGTTGCTCCTTCGGCGCCCGTGGCTGGCAGCCACGGAACTCTCCCGCGCAAGAACGATGCAGTATCGAGTTTACCGACTCGCTGCCGCCGGTACAGCCAGCGGCTCAGATGAGAAGATCAGCCGATCTTGCGGTCGCGGTGCTTCCGGCGTGAGGCCAGTTCGTCTTCCGGCGCCGCGATCGACTCGCCGTCGTCGGCGCGTTCGCCCGGGAAGTCCGCGATAGCGCCGGTCAACTCCCGCATCGCTCCGGAGACGGCGATTCCGAACACACCCTGCCCGCCCTGCAGCAGGTCGACGACCTCTTCGGCCGAGGTGCACTCATAAACCGTGGTGCCGTCGGAGAACAGCGTGATGTTAGCCAGGTCCTGCACACCCCGCTGGCGCAGATGGTCGACCGCGACGCGGATGTTGTGCAACGAGATGCCGGTGTCAAGCAGCCGTTTGACGATCTTGAGGACCAGGATGTCCTTGAACGAATACAGCCGCTGGCTGCCGGATCCGGCCGCGCTGCGGATCGACGGCACCACAAGCGACGTGCGTGCCCAGTAGTCCAGTTGGCGGTAGGTGATGCCGGCGATTTGGCACGCACTCGGGCCCCGATAGCCGACCAGTTCGTCGGGCACCGAGTCGTCGGGGAACAAACCGGCTTGCACAGGCTGCTCGGGGCGCGTTGCTGGGGTGTCATCGATCGCGGTGACGGACTCGAGGTCCAATTGGTCGTTACGTGGTTGGTCTCCCACGATGCTTCCTCTCGCCGATCACGCTCGTTACGGGCTGTCGGTAGCCGCGGTTGCTCAGTCGAGTGCTTGTGAGCATACGCTTTTCGACACGCTGTGGTGCTCGTAGAACCAGGTCGAGATCAAAGTATGGCGGTCGCAGCGAATGACTCGACGCTATCCAAGGGGCGTGTCGAGGTCGAACTCGCAGATGAGACGGATCCGTGATGTTGCCGGCGTCGTCACGACGGCCCTTGGCATGAGCCCGATCAGGTTGCTGACGTGCGTCGACGGCGCCCGTCAGGGCGCGCGTTATCCCCCGTCAGGTGGCCTTGAAATCGTCGGGAGAGACACTGTCCAAAAATTCTTTGAACTTCTCCACCTCGTCCTCTCGGACCGCGGTGGAGGGCTCGTCGTCGCTCTCGTCGGGAATCAACAGGCCCGCCTCCGCGAGAACCGCTTCCTCGACGTAGATCGGTACGCCGACCCGCAAAGCAATGGCCACCGAATCCGATGGCCGCGCCGATACGGTGATGTTGCGGTCGAAGATCAGATCGGCGTAAAACGTCCCTTCTTGCAAGTCGACGATCCGCACTTCTTTCAGCGAATGACCAAGCGCGGCAATGAGATCCCGGATGAGGTCATGCGTGAGTGGACGTGGCGGCTCGACTCCTTGTTGTTCGAGGGCGATCGCCGCAGCCTCGGATTGGCCGATCCAGATCGGCAGGTAACGGTCACCGTTG